>Ga0265298_10002951_pt1 | contig 23000 bp, 4 predicted proteins | sample AusTroGonzalo_MG_3_FD_193486 | JGI IMG/M metagenome (GOLD analysis project Ga0265298, IMG submission 193486) | Bovine rumen microbial communities from tropical cattle in Woodstock, Queensland, Australia - Gonzalo_01 | ecosystem: Host-associated > Mammals > Digestive system > Stomach > Rumen ...
TCACGCTGGAGATGAAGAAGGCTCGCCAGATGGCTGTGAAGATTCGTAAGCCAGCATGGGCCAACAATGTACAACTCACGGTCAACGGTTCCCCCGTTGACTATCGCATCCGCGAGGGCTACCTCATTGTAGAGCGCCGCTGGCAGGATGGCGACAAGTTGCGTGTAGAGATGCCTATGCACCTGACAGCAATGACCACACCTGATGGCAAGCCACAATACTCATTCCTCTATGGCCCGCTGGTATTGGCTGCCAAGACGGGTACAGACCGACAGGACGGCCTCTTTGCTGACGACAGCCGTGGCGGACATATCGCTAACGGCCCGAAGATACCACAGGCTCAGATGCCAGCTATGATAGGTACTGCCGCTGATGTACTGTCGCATGTTACTCCCGTTGAAGGAAAGCCTCTGACCTTCAAACTGACTGGTCTGACAACTCCCGCTTATGAGGGCATCCAACTGGTACCCTTCTATCAGCTCTATGAGTGTCGCTATCAGATATACTTCCCCCTCTATTCCCAGTTGGAATGGGCCGCTAAGAAAGCTGAGCTGGCAGCAACCGAGAGGGCTAATATGGAGATGGAGGCCAAGACTATTGACAAGGTATTCTGTGGTGAACAGCAGTCGGAGAGCGACCACTTCTTCAAGAGCGAAGGTGCTTGGAATGGCTATGATGAAGGTATGCACTGGCGTACTGCTCGCGGCAACTTCTCTTACCAGCTGAAGGCACAGGATGCCAAAGCACTTAGACTGAAAGGTTTTGCAGCCTTCGAGCGCGTCATCGTCAGCATCGATGGTCAGCAGATTGATACCGTTCGCCTCGACGGACAGGGCATTGCCACCATCAGCCTGCCTGCCACCTTGCAGAAGGAGAGCATCACGCTCACCCTCGCCGCCGAGCCTGGCAAGCAGACACCTCGCATCCACGAAATCCGTCTTTGCAAGTAATTCTCTTGAAAATACCCTTCACGTTCACGTCTAACGTTCACTCTCATAGAGCGTTAGGCGTGAACCTTGTTTTTGTTAGTTCCGATTTTCTTACAGTATATCAAAAATAATGTTAATTTTAGCCTGTTTTTAGCCTTCTCAAAAGCTACTGGAACTGACTTATTTCTGCGCTCGATATCCTTGTAACAATCTTATATATAGCGAGTTGCAACACACCTACAATTGTCTACCAAGACACTTCTTCTCACCTCCCAATCCACCTTTTCTCACTTCTTGCGACGGCCGTCGAAAATACTTTTGATGGCCGTCGAAAATATCTACCACGGCCGTCGCAAGAAAAAAGAACAGCTAAGCCAGTGATGGGATAGGCTGATACGGAAGCAAGACAAGCTAATACAGACACGGCTTAGGCTTATATTTTGCAACATATTATTCGATAAAATCAAAGAAATTGCCGATTTCTCTTGTCGTTTTCACAAAAATTATTTATTTTTGCCGATTATAAGGTGCATACTAGCAAATTGCTAACCAATAAGAATACTAAAACTAAAAATAACAGGAAAAATGATGAACGAGAATCAATTACATCGGGCGTGTTATCTATCGTCTCGCCAAATAATATATTTGGCGCTGGTGTTTTTGCTGGCGTTATTGGCACTGTTGCCCTCAAAGGCAGTGGCTGCTAACAACAATGACGAGACTGTAGTTATCGACGGAATTAGTTATTATGTGCTACGTAATGCTGAAGACTGGCAACGTCTTAACCAGATAGTAGTAGAAGGCGAAGGAAAGTCGGATATTAATGCCATCATGGATGCCGACTTTACAGTGAACACTATGATCGGTTCACAAACGTATCCTTACAGAGGTATCTTCGACGGTAATGGCCACACGCTAAACGTAGAGATCGACAATGGGACTGAAGACTTTGGAGCTCCATTCCTCGTAGTAGCAAACTCTACCTTCAGAAACCTGCACGTGACGGGTACGGTGAAAGGCGGCAAACACTGCTCTGGACTTGTCAGTACAGTAACGAACAAACCCAACGTCTACTTCGAGAGCGTCTGGGTATCTGTCAGTGTCTCTACTAACAGCAGATATCTTGCTGGTTTCTTTGGACATTGCGTTAATGCCGACGTATTTGTGACCGACTGTCGATTCGACGGCAAGCTGACCAGTTCAAATAAGGACAACACGACAGCAGGTGCATTTATCGGATGGGGAGGTGAAGGAGGCTGGACTTTCCATCGTGCTTATGAAGATGGTACCTATTCCGTTAAAGGTAGTTCCGGTGGTTTCTGCCGTGATAGCAATGGTAACAGATGGTGGGGCTACAACAGCAAGAGTACGCTCTGTCTCTCTTCCCATGATTGGGGTGAGATGAAAGACAGTAACCATAAGAAAGTCAAAGACCAGAGTACCGTTGTCACAAGAATGAACGAGGAGAAAGCCGGTTCATGGCAACTCGTTGGCGGCAAGGCCGTACCAGTGATGAAGAAAAACGGACTGGACGCTACCTTTGAGACCTATGACCCCGTGCCTGGTACAGAAGAGGGTGAGTTGAACCTGTTGAAGATACCATTCTCATGCGATCAGATGGTGAAATGGGTAGAGGCTACCTATACCAATGAAAGCGGTAATTATGTTGACCTTGGTCGTACAGAGATGCCAAAGAATACCTATGCCGGTTTTATCAAGGTTCCTGCCACTGAGGCTCACCGCAACATGAAAATCAGAGCTAAGCTGCTGGTGGGTGAGGTGAATATCACTTATAATGCGAAGAGTGATGCCGTGATGCACAATCCTCGCAAGTTGTCAGCAGAATTGCTGCGCTTTGCGAAAGACACATTGTCGGCTGCTGGTACTCTGCAGCTGAAATGGCGTACTCATGATGCGAAATACAATGATGTTGTTGATGGTGACCAGTTTGCCGTATTGCGCTCGCTAACAGGCAAGATGGAAGACATGCAACAGATTGGTTCTGTGGTAATGGATAGTAGCGACTCTATCTATACCTATAATGACGAGACACTGATAAGCAACTTGACTCAAGAGTTGCTCAGCGAGGGTAGACCAAAGGTGAAATACATTGTTGTTAGAGCTTCTGCACAACAGTTGTGGGGTCTTAATAACAATGTAGCATCAGCCACTGTTGAGCCCATGCTCGACAATCTTCACCTGCTACGCATCAAGGACTATACAGCTAAATGGGATGACCAGACAGCCCACACGGTAAAGGTGGCTTGGCAATATGGCGACGAGTATGGTGCCGCATGGGACAGTCGCGCTCAGCTGAAGATGCAGGTTACCTCAACCAACCGTGTTGGTGCACCAGTAGACTCTACCGTCTATGTGCTTACCAACGATGAGATGGCAGCATGCAGTAAGGTGATTACGCTACACCGCTCATGTGTCAACTATAAGATTGATATCTACGTAGAACCAGGCACCTCACCGCTGCCGACAGAGGCCGATAAATTTATGGAGATACGGACTGAGGAAGATTGGAATACCTTTGTCCAAAAGGTGGGTAAAGCTGGAGGAAAAGAAGCACTGAAAGCCATGCTGTTGGCAGACATCACCGTAGAGCAGATGGTAGGTCAGACTGAAGAGGCTCCTTTCCGAGGAGTATTTGAAGGCAATGGATATACACTGACCTTTAACCAGTCAGATGGTAGAGAGCAGTTTATTGCTCCTTTCCGTTATGTAAAAGGCGCTACCATCCGCAACCTGCATACGAAAGGTAGTATAACAAGTAATCAAAAGCATATTGCCGGTATCGTCGGACATGCCGAGATTAGCAGTGATGTACTCATTGAGGGATGTCGCTCGTCTATGGAAATCTGGAGCAACATCAACGGTGATGCTACTAATGGTGGTATTGTAGCCACCAGTAGAGCGAATCTCACCATACGCAATACGGTGTTTGACGGTAGTTTCAAGGGAGCGAACTGTGACATGAATGGCGGTTTCATTGGCTGGCTCAACAACAATGCCACACTGGAGAACTGTCTCTTTGCGCCATCCTTAATCAGTACAAAAACTGACGCTTCCGCAACTTGGGCACGTAACAATAGTTATCTCACGCTCATCAATTGCCACAACACTAAGGAATACAATAGTTTTTCCAATTACTTCGTCATCGGCTCAGCGGCAGACTGGGATACTTTCTGCCAGAAAGTAGCAGATGCTAAGGGTGCTAGTAGAATAGATGCGGTATTAGCAGCAGACATCACCATTACCAAGCCTGTAGGAGATCGCTACTCGTCACCCTATAGTGGTTTCTTTGAGGGTAATGGACACACACTGAACGTAAATATCAGCAGCGGAGATGGTGCTGCTCCTTTCAGAAATGCGAAGGACTATATCATCCAAAATCTACGTGTAACTGGTAGCGTTAATGGAGGTAGATATGCTTCAGGTTTAGTCGGTTATATCTATGGTTCAAATAACACCATAACAAATTGCCGAGTATCAGCTAAGGTCACAACCACGGGCGATAGAGTCGCAGGATTTGTTGGTTATAACTCAGGAACTCCACATAACATCAGAAACAGTCTGTTTGACGGTAAACTCGTTGCATCGGGAGCCAACTGCCGAGGTGCAGCATTTGTTGGTTATACAGCCTACAGTGTTACCAATATCGGTAATTGTTTAGAGAACGGTACCTATGAAAACTTTTCAGACCTCTCCGATATAGGTTTCTGTCGAGACTCCAGCAATCCTTTCGGTTACGATGATAACAACAACTGGAGCTACCATAACTGGGCCAACGATGTAGGCTCGATGACTTCAGAAGAACTCGCTGCACGATTGGGAAGCAGCCATTGGACAGTGACGGATGGCATGGCAATGCCTGTCATGTCTCCAGTACCCATTGGAACTGTTGCCGGTAAGAGTGCCGACGATATTATAGCTCTGTTAGGTCCTGGCTACTGGACAAAAGACAATAAGGACAAGGTGGTACCCATTACCATCAATAAGGTTCAGGCAAAGCCGGCTTCTACCTATCTCGATTCCTACCGTATTTTCAATGCCAATGACTGGGACACCTTCAGAACGAAGGTAGAGAATGCCAAGGGCAAATACGATGTGAATGCTGTACTGATGGCAGATATCACCATTACCGAGCCTGCAGGTATCGGCGATGAATTCTATCGTGGTGTTTTCGATGGTAACGGACATACCATCATTGCCAACATCAACAGGAACTTGGAGTCGACAGCTATCATTCAGAATGTCAACGACACAGCCATTATCCGCAACCTGAACGTAAAGGGTAGTATTATGGGTGCTCGTCATAGCAGCGGTCTGGTAGGCAGAGTGGGTAATATGGGAGTCCTCGTAGTAGAGAACTGTCATGTATCGGCTACCATTACTACAAGCAGCAACTATGCAGGAGGTATTATCGGTCATGGACATTCTGGTAATATTACCGTACGCAACTGTCTGTTTGACGGAACCATCATCAACAATGCCAGCGGCACATCATACGCCGGTGCCTTTATCGGCTGGTCGGATGAGGCAACACGTGTGACTGAGAACTGCGTGGAGAACGGCACCTACGAGAACTTCCCAAACAGTGGTGCCAACTATTACTACAAGGGTAGTGCCCATTTGTGGGGAGGTACCAACAACTGGACCTACAAGACCTCTGGTTGGGATGAACTCAACCATATCGGCACATTGACAGCACAGGAACTCATAGAAAAGGTAGGATCAAACAACTGGCGCGCCACTGACAGCATCCACGTGCTGCCACTCGTTGTTAACAACATGCCAATTCCTGACATGGAGAGCTTCTACTACGAGAACCTGGGTAAGATTGACAAGAACTCACTCGTCGCTCAGACGCAGCAGTGCTCAGTAGTACTGACATGGGCAAATCAGGACGAAGAGCCCGTAGACTACTACGAAGTATGGCGTAGCGACGTGCAGACTCCCGACGACTTCATACGCATAGCCACTCAGTTAAGAGAGACACAGTATGAAGACAAGACGACATCGCCCGTGCACCAATATAAATATAAGGTACGCGGAGTGAACGACTGTGAGGGTAAGAGCTATACAGACACTAAGACGGTAGATGGCCAGTGCGTGCAGACAGCAAACATTTCGGGATTCTTCCGCTTTGCTGACGGCACAGGTATTCCTGGTACAGAGATTATTGCTACTCACGCTAACGGTACTACAAAAACTGTCAAGACGGATGAGAGTGGTTACTTCATCATCTGTGACCTGCCATACGTCAACAAGACAGAAACCAGCTATAAGATTGCTCCTAATCTGAACGGATTCTCAGACGACAAGACTATTGTTCTGGGCACTGAGCCTGGTAACAACATGGTAAGAAATGTAGAGTTCGTGATGACGAAGAGCGTCAAGCTCTCTGGCTATGTACAGTATAATGGTACCAGCATTCCCGTACAGGGTGTATCCTTCATGGTAGACGGCTATGAGGTGCACAATGCAGCTGGTAAGGTAGTAACCGACCATGAAGGTAAGTTTGTCTTCCACATGTTAGAAGGTCCCCACGACAGCATCCAGGCAGTGAAAGACGGACACGTCTTCTATCGTGGTGGCTACTATCACGAAAGCGACAGTGACCCAGACAGCAAGAAAGACTATAGCTTCACGGCTGACAAGGCTGGAATCTATTTCTACGATGACACCCGTGTGAAACTTATCGGTCGTGTAGCCGGTGGTAAGGATCAGGGCGAGATTCCTTTGGGCAACTCACTGTCAAAGAACAACCTCGGTGACGATCTGCAGATGGTATTCGTACTGGAAGGCGACAACGCTTCTCGTCTGGTATGGGACATCCAAGACAAGAACAAGAAAGAACGCGACGAGGTATTCAAACATAATGCTCACGACAAGAAGTATGACTATCAGACAAAGGTACATACCACTATCAACCGCATGGTGGTAACACCTGACGTACATACTGGTGAGTATGAAGTTCTGTTGCCACCTGTGAAATGGAAGATTCAACAGATTACTGCCAAGGGTTACGCTACCCTATTCCAAGATGGACAGGTAGGTGATGTCATCGACCTCTCTGACTCGCTGACTGCCCACTCAGACACTATCCAGGGTTCGTGGAAAAATGCTGAGAAAGTGGATGTGACTACTGCTATTGTAAACTATCATGCCCAGTACAAGCGCATCTACCACTCGCCAGTGCTCATCGATTATAAGCAGCAGGGCTTCGACCCATTCGACTACTTCGGTGATCACTACTATAACTTCAAGAACCTGGCAGGCGACAAACAGAAACTGGCACTTGCCTATGGCGTGAGAAAGAAGAACTGGCCTGCCGGTAAGAGAGACTCGCTGGAAACCAAGTATACCTTCGGCTATCCAGTATTCAGCATTGACCGCAAGTATGCCATAGATATTGCCGCTACAGAGAAATACTACTATAACAATAATACGAAGAGTGACACGATAGATATTATCCATCTGTCGGGTGGAGTGGTGACCATTCACAACGGTATGGTAAGCTCAACACACAAGGATACCCTGCAACTTGATAGCCTGGGTATGGGTACTTACCTCTTGGAGGCCGCACAAGTACCTTATCTGTTGACAGGTAAGGATGCTCTGCGCACGGTTAGCATGACCCTTGAGATGGACGGCACGCACTACGAGGCAAAGCCCTTACACGCGTACATACTTAATATACAGCAGCTACAGGGTGCTAAGGACATCTTAACCTACTCAACGCCACAGCTTGTCGACATTCTGCGTGACCCACCAGGTGGTACTTCGAAAGCAACGCTAAGCAAAGGCTCTACGCTGAAATATTCTTATCAGATGGATATGAAGTGGAGTGCAGGTGTGTCGTTCACGATTAGCGCCGGTAGTGGCCTGAATAGCTTTACGGGTGTAGTAGCAGCACCAATGGGAGCTGGTGGTGTTGGTGGCTTCAATGTGATTGCCTCTAACTCACTTTCCACCTCTATCGATCTCGTATGGTCTGGAAGTGGCAACCGCGCCTTCAACTACACGATGACAACGACTGAGGACATTTCGACAAGTTCGGAAAAGGGAATGGTAGGTGCCGATGCAGACCTCTACATGGGTGTCGTGCAGAACATCGTAGTAAAGCCTGCCACCGCCATCCGTGCTATTCCTGACAGCGTATACCAGCAGATTGGCGGACAGCTGAAGTCTGGTCGTACGATTGAGATTGCTCAGGGTCTGGATGACCAAGGTAAGCTACTACACTTGGTACGTGATGAGGTGGTAACCTTTGGACCAGTCATCAAATCGAACTTCGTACATTCACAGCACTATATTGTCAATCAGCTCATCCCAGAGCTTCTGCAGGAGTGCCGCTCACTGCTGTTCACTGGCCAGAAGGAACAGGCGCAGGAGCGTGCTGACCTCACCAACGAGATCGTCTACTGGTCGAAGGTTGCTCCTGACCATCCCGATTTCGGACTGGAATACGAGGTTATCCAGCCTAAGGGTATGACGGCAACAACAAAGGTGAACGAGGTGGCACGCTACCACCAGAATATGGTGGCATGGATGGAGATGATAGCCCGCAACGAAGAAGAGAAAATAACTGCCAACGAGTTGGTACAGAACTTCGATGTTGACGGTGGTGGCTCCATCAGCTATAGCGAGTCGTTCTCAAGTGACTACTCGAACACCAGTTCGTTTGTAAGTCCAATTACTCCGATGACTGCCGACTATTTCGATAGCACTGCAGGTGACACCGCACTGGGTATCGTGGCAGTCCTTGGTCCCACAGTAGCTAAAATCCTTAGCTCCGTATTAAAGACATCAGCCGGTGGCACACAGGGTGCAACAGGTTCTGGTCGTGACGAGAACGGTAAGATGATGGTAGAAGTAGAGGCCATTGGTGTTACCTTCAAGTTTGGCTTGGTACCATCCATGAGTTTCAATGTGACTCCTAAACATTCTGAGTCGAAGGCCTACAGCCGTAAGGAGAGTTTCTCTATCGGTATGGATAAACGAAGCCATCTGAATATTGATGTATATCGTGTAAAAACAGCTTCTGAAGGCTTGAGTGGCTATGGTGTACAAGACGTATTCGTCAGCAACAACTTCTACGAACAGACGAAGTATAATTACGAATACCTAAAGCGCGAAATGGACTTAAAGAACTACACCAACACGACGAGCTTTGTATATCGTACTCGTTCCGGTGCTACCTGTCGTCCATGGGAAGGTGAGCGCAAGACCCTCTTCTATAACCCTGGTACGACGTTGGATGAGCGTACAAAGAAGATAGAGAATCCCGTCATCAAGATGGATAAGCAGAGTATCAGCGGCGTACCATTTGGTGAACCCGCTCGCTTCAAACTCTATCTGACCAACGAAAGTGAACAGCCCGAGGCTGTCTATCCATATTTCGACCTCTACCAGGTAGACAAGGCCAACCCCAAAGGTGCCAAGATGATTATTGACGGTGTACCACTGACTGGTAACGCACGTACCATCGAGGTATCTCCTGGCCAGATAACGGAGAAGACCTTAGAGGTGTATGCCAGTGAGGCATTCGACTATGAAGGTCTGAAGATAGGCATCATCTCACAAGGAGATGTCAAGATATTCCAGGAGGTTGCCTTCGACGTGCACTACCTGCAGACGGCAGGCGCTATATCCATTACGACACCTGGTGACAAGTGGATCATGAACTGCGACGCACCGCAGGATGGTGAGAAAGGTTGGTATCTGCCTGTTATCATTAGTGGATTCGATAAGAATCAGCATAACTTCGATCATATCGAATTCCAATACAAAGAATCAGCACGCGGTGACGACCACTGGACGAATCTGTGTGGATACTACGCCGACTCTACGATCTATGTATCAGCCAGCGGTACGAAGGAGATGATTCCTGAAAATGGTAATATCACTACGCGCTTCTTCGGCGAAGGAACGGTCATGGAAAAAGCCTACGACCTGCGTGCCGTACTCTTCTGCAGAAACGGCAATTCGTTCCTTACTAACAGCTCACCTGTACTCAGCGGTGTGAAGGACACGCGCCGTCCGCAACTGTTCGGTACACCAGAGCCTAAGGATGCAGTATTAAATGCTGGTGAGAATATCATCTTCAACTTCTCCGAAGACATTGAGTATAACTACTTACAGGAGACGACTAACTTCGAGGTGAAGGGTGAAACCAACGAAGGCAGCATCCAAGAAGCCCCCGCACTGATGTTCGGCGGTAAAGGATACGTACAGAGTGAGGCTCGCCGTAACTTCTCCGACAAGAGTGTAACAGTGGAGGTAATGATTAAACCTGACGATGTAGACGAAGAGATGCCTATCTTCTCGCATGGCAGTGACGGCAATTGCCTTCAGTTATGGCTGACCAAGGCCAGAACGCTAAAGGCTGTAGTCGACGACAATATCTTGGAGAGTGATGTCGTTATCAACAGTACAGGATTCCAGCGCGTAGCAATGGTATTAGACAACGAACGAAAGACGCTGTATCTCTATAGCACGAATCTTGACGACTCGCTGAACAATGTTACATACAGCGGCTACGGTCCTCTGACCTTTGGTGCTGCCGATCAGATATCTGACAATCCAACTGAATCAGGTGAGCGTATATATTACAAAGGCCGCATGCTACAGGCTCGTATATGGAACCGTGCTCTTGACCTTGTTACACTGAACAGCTACGGCAACCAGTTGTTGACAGGTTATGAGAAGGGACTGATGGACTACTATCCAATGAACGAAGGTAAAGGACTCTTTGCTACTGACCAGGCACAGGGTGCTCACCTGATGTTGATAGGTGCCACATGGTCACAGCCTCACGGTATGTCACTGAAGCTTGACAAGAACCTGCCACAGGATCCTGAGAAGATAAAGGGCATACAGATAAAGAGCGACTTCATGTCTCGCAACAATGAGAAGGACTACACCCTGATGTTCTGGTTCAAGACCAATGAAGAGAACGGAACACTGCTCTCTAACGGTTCCGGCTATAAGGCCGATGTAAATGCGGAAGAGAAATTCTTCATCGGTATCGAAGACCATACGCTGAAATATCGTACAAACGGTCATGAATATGAACTTGGAGACAAGACCTGCGATGACGCTTGGCACCATTTCGCAATGACTGTAAACCGTGTACGTCAAGTAGCGAGCATCTATGTGGACAACAACCTGAAGGCTCAGTTCTCAACTGACTCGTTGGGCGGTATGACAGGTAATCGCTTCTACCTCGGTAACATGGTTTGGCAGGAAGAAGGCCTCAACAACGATAAGGTTAATCAGGCTAATGCACTGACGGGATATATCGATGGACTGGCCTTATTCGGTCAGGCACTTCCTCTCACGCTTATTGAGCGCTACACTTCTAAAGCTCCTGGCGGCAAGGAAAAGGGTTTGATTACCTATGTTGACTTCGAACGACAGGAACGCCAGAAGAGTGGTGAACTCGTGATGGAGCCTTATGTATTAAGTAAGGTGGTGAAGTATGACGAGAAAGGCAATGAGTCGGAGAAACGAGACACCATCTTTGTAGATCCAGTCGATGACATCATGGCTAAGGTTGACCAGAACATCGGTGCACCGATGCAGGCCTATGAGGAGTTACGCAACCTGAACTTCAGCTTTGTGGGTCGTGACAACCAGTTGCTGGTGAACGTCGACGAGATGGATAAGCGAATCAATAAGCGTAACATCTATGTGACAATAGCCGATATTCCTGATAAGAACGGTAATTTCATGGCATCACCGAAGACTGAGAGTTTCTTTGTAAACCGCAATCCATTGACATGGTTTGCCAAACGCCTTACAAGGACTCTGCCTGCTGGTGTTGAGCATCAATTCCCACTCGTTATTTTGAACCAGGGTGGCGCGGCACATACCTATAGTATTGAGAATCTGCCTCGCTGGATGACGGTGAATAAGACAAGTGATATAGTAGATGCACAGGCAACCGATGAGGTGACTGTCACAATCAGCAAGGATGTGAATGTCGGTAACTACGACCACATCGTCTATCTAACAGATGAGAACGGCCTATCAGAGCCTCTGCCATTAGAGATTACTATCGAGGGAGAGGCACCTGAGTGGGAGGTAAAGAAGGAACTGATGCGCTACTCCATGAACGTGGTTGGACAAGTCTATGTCGGTGGTTCCATCGTAACAGACTCTCGCGACATTGTCGGCGTATTCGATGCAAAGGGACGTTGTATGGGTAGCAACCATGTTAAATATGACGCTGCTACAGGTCGTAGCATGGTCTATCTGACCGTCTATGACAGTACAACAGTTGATTCACCGTTGTTCTTCAGACTGTGGCACCACAGAACAGGAAAGACCATGCAGCTGACAACATCACAGACTATCAACTTTGGAGATCAGTCAATTGTAGGTAGTGTAGACAAACCTATACACATGCATGCCGACGACCTGTATCTGCAGAGGATAGAACTGGAAGAGGGCTGGAACTGGGTATCATTCAATGTCTATAATTCAGCACTCCGTCGCGTATCAACAGTGCTCAACATGTTCTCGTGGAAGGAAGGCGACATTCTGACTGAAGACTCAGAAGACTTGACATTGGTATACAAGAACGGTAAGTGGATGAGCAATACCAGTATGGATATCAGCAAGGTCACCGTATCACAGGAATACTGCTATCGTGTTAAGGTACAGGATAACCATACGATAGACTTCTGGGGTACAAGTCTGAGAGATCCTGATCTGCGCACCATCAACGTGAAGAAGGGATGGAACAGCATTGGCTACACCCCAATGGTGAACCTGCCTATCTCTACAGCACTGACGGAGTACTTTGATGAAGCAACACCTGGTGACGTCCTCAAGAACCAGCACGAGTTTGCAATGTTCGCAAGTGATGGTGCCGGTGGTGGTGAGTGGCTCGGTACATTAGAGTACATGAAACCTGGTGAAGGTTATATGCTCTATCGTCAGAAGGATGGCGAAGGTTCGTTCCGCTATCCATACTATGAGCCAGGAACAACGTTCATTGACATCAGCAGTTCACGTGCTGCACGCTTTGCCACAACAATGAATGTGATTGCAACGGTTGAGAACGTTGAACTGGAAGAGGGCGACCGTCTGGTTGTCTATGCCAAGGGAGAAGTTGTTGGCAGTGGACAAATGATGATGGACAACAGACAATTGTTCTTCCTCAGCATAGAGGGTGAGAATGAAACGCCATTGACATTTGCCATCGAACGTGGTGACGATATCATTGCAACGACAGGTGAGGTGATGACCTACAAGCCTGACGCCATCTATGGTACGCCATCAGAGCCTACAAAGATTGACTTTGTACTTGCTGACCAGCTGCCACAAGAAGGCTGGTACACACTACAGGGTGTCAAACTGCAGAAAGCTCCGACCCAGAGTGGAGTCTACATTTATAACGGACATAAACAGATAGTAAAATGAAAATAGGAAAGATGATGATGCTGATAGCAGCCCTCACACTAACGTGGGGCTGCTCATCAGACGATGATGATCAGTTGGAGAGTTCCACTTTTGTCATAGCTGAGAAACCGTCATGGGCTGTCAACATGATGGGCAACGACGACGCTCCCAACTGGCAAGCGCCAGACCCAGCAAATTATGAGAGTTCGATGATTATCATGGTCAGACTGGAGGAGCAGCTGGAGGCATTCTCCAGCGATGAAGACCGAATGACAGTATTTATCGGTGATGAGTGCCGTGCTAAACCTGCCGTACCCCAGAAGGATGACGCTAACTGCTACTTCGTCCTAAAGATTGATGGTAACAGTTCTGACCGTGACGTCTCCTTCTCGCTTTTCTACTATTCAGCCAGACTCCACCATCTATTTAAGTTGAGTGGAAAAGAGACCTTTGCGTCGGATCGTACCTACGGCATCGAGCAGGAATTTATACCGCCATTTATCACTAAAGGCAACTCGAAATATCCTGTCCAGTGTGGGCTGACGGTCAATTTGCCAGAGAATGCGCCCTTCACAGTCAACGAAGGCGATCGCGTGGCAGTCTTTGTTGGTGATGAGTGTCGTGGTTGCGGAACAGTCGGTAACCCCATTACTGTCTTCCTTACCAGTGCCAACGAAACACTGCAAGTGCGCTACTACAGTGTAGAAAAGGGAGGCATCTATACACTAAAGAAGACTGTTACCCCTACTCTGGGTGAAGACCAGAATATCACTATCACATTCTGATGAAATAAGAATAAAACACAATAACGACTATGAAACAGAAAATAACATTAGGGATACTTACAGCCCTCTTCTTTGCTGGTTCGACAGCATTGACCAGTTGTAATAAAGATATGGATGACTATATCAAGAAGCCCTATAGCGTAACAGATGCAGATCGTGTTAGGTATGCCGAGAAAGTGTTGGGTGTTAAAATTGACACGCAGCAGGATTGGTTACTTACCCTGCAGAACAGCGTAAAGATAACTGCTGATGCTGACCTTGAAGACATCAGTAAAGTGGAAGTGCTCGATGGCAGTCCTTTCGTCGATGAGGCAAATGTGTTAGCATCTGCCCAAGTGAGCAAGGGAAGTGAAAAAACACTAACATTTCGTGCCAGTGCAATAAAGGATCTGCTCTATGTCGCTTGTTACAGCGCTGACGGCAGACAGTGCATGGCACGTCCCTTCCTGCCAGGTGTTGACAAGGCAGTATCATTCCGAGACATACCGACTACGAGTAACAAGGCTCCTCGTAGGGCAGCCAAGAGTAATCGTGCCACAACGGGGCCTATGGATCCTGACACCGAGAATTTCTATCTGAATGATTATCCCAGTTTCTGGCGCACCGTTCAAAAGTTACTCCCTGAAGGTGAGGACAACCGTTCGGTCATTGGCAGTCAAGACTATACCAATACCATTCAGATGCGCGAAAATCCCTATATGTTATACGACTTGCCATTAGTCTTTGTCGGCGGCGACAACCAGACAGATATCCACATCTTATATACTTGGTATCCCGCTGATGGAGATCCCTATCAGGAGTCTTTCCTCATCAAGGACAACTATGATGGTACTGGAACAGTAGCAGAGCAGGTGGGAGTGAAGGACTGGAAGGTGAAAGGTCACTATCTGCAATGCCGTCAGGGAGACTTGGAGCTCGACAGACTATTTACTCCTGGTGACAAGTTGGTTCTCCAACTCGCAAAGGGCGAAGAATTGATGTCTGATGCCGACAAGCGCATCAAGATATTCATGCTAAATGGTTATGTACTTGTTGCCTGTGAGGACGGTGATGACTGGGACTTTAATGACCGTGTATTCTGGATGCCATACGGTTCTGAACGTATCGGAAAGGCTACGTCGGTTCCCTTCCCTCCAACACCCACACAACCACAAATATGGACCTATGCCTGGGAGGACAATACAATGGAAGAAAATGACGTCTGTGACTACGACATGAACGACTGTGTCATCGAGGTACAGGAGAAAGCAGACGATCCTTCAAAACTTGAAATTACATTGGTAGCTCTTGGAGCTACGCGTGACCTATGGCTGGGCTTTGAAGACAAGAATGGACGTAGCTATCGGGACTATCAGGCTGTATTCGATAAGGAACTACATGAAGTAATGGGCGTTCCAGCAGGAACAATGGTCAATACGGGTAATCATACCAGTGAGGTTCCCGCCAAGACTATCATTGTTGACAAGCCCTCGAACTTTGATTTCCATACCTGTTCGTTTGTGCTTGGCGCTAAAGTCAAGGAGAATATGCGTGGTGTCTATGACAACGACTATTATATGCTTCATATCTCTACCGCAGGTAGCGATCCTCATGGAATCATCATCCCAGGAAAATGGCAGTGGCCTACGGAGAAGACCTGCATCAAGAATGCATATAAAGACTTCATCACATGGGCAAGTGACCGCACGAAATCAAGAAACTGGTACACAAGGCCTGAAGCGGATAAGGTCGTTAAACGATAAGAAAAAAGGAGTACTTGAGTACTCCTTTTTTATGTGTGTGAATATTTCGTTTACCTTGCAGTAACGTATTTGTGCAGCGTAGCACGAACGGCACCCTTGCCAGCATAGAGTTCCTTAACCATGCCTTCTATCTGTTCGCGCAAACATATTTAAAATAATTTAATTTTTAAATGATTATACATTTATATATATATGATTTTCAATTTAAAACATTAAATTTGCGAATTAAATACGTTTACTACTAAATGTGTGTATAGCTAGACAACCGCTTAAAGCAAATATTACTATATATATGAAACAAACGAAAGTTCTATTGACCCTTTGGCTGGCGATAGCAGCTACGGGCGTATGGGCTGAAGTAAGCCCCGAAACAGTGGCCGACAATATCTCTGCCGGTGAACAGGTGCAGATGAGCGACGGCCGCACTGTCAAGGCGATGCAAGTGCCCCGGCGTGCATCGAGTGAAGACTACACCTACACGTACAAAGGTGTAAAGTACACGTACATCTCGGAGAACAACTACACGAACTTCTTCAATACCAGCGTGCATACCCCTGAGACTTACGGCTGGTACAAGGACGGCGACGGCTGGTTTATCAATGCCGAAGGTGCGTACATCACCGCTGCCTCTATCGACGAGGAGAGCGTGCCAGAGAACGGCGAGGTGTATATCCTCAACGACCTGGTGGGCTACTTCACCAGCCACACCCATCTGGGCTGTGTGGCCGATCAGGGATTTACCGGCGAGTCGAAGGTGAAGCGCATCTACTTCCAGGACGCTAATGCCCAGGCCTACAATGCCAACAGCGAGTTCCATTTCTTCATCGGCCATAAGGCCTTTGCCAATGCGCCGTATCTGGAGAAGGTGGACCTGATGCAGTACACCACCAAGGGCACCAACCACTGGGAGGCGATGCCTGAATATCGGGTGAAGAGCATTTGGGACAACGCCTTCGACGGCTCGCCCAACGCCATGATCCGCGTGGGCACCTCTGTGCTCAACGACTACCGCAACAGCAGCGTGTGGGCAACGCACAAGGACCGCATCATCAGCTATGAGCCTTCAGGCTATGAGATTAAGGAGTACGGTGCCCGCTACAAGTGCATGCTGGCACAGGACGGCAAGACCTATCTGACCAATGACGGCGAACAGCGCGAGGAGGTGAAGAACCAGCTGCGCCTGTGGAATGCCGACTACCAGAGCTTTAACGCCACTTCGCTGATGGCTCCGTCGGACAACGGCGCTACGGTGTATTACACCACCATCGAGGGAGCAGATGCCGACTACCTGAAGAGTCACGACGGCGCGCTAAGGGTCTATAACGACGTGGGCTCGTACTACAACTACAAGAACATCGCCATCCGCCGCGGTGCCTTTGCCAACTGCGAGGATCTGAAAACCGTGGAGTTCTGGCAGACCAACGGCCGCAGCGACAATTCGTACAGCGACCTGAAGGTGGTGATTGAGAACGGTGCCTTCCGAGGCTGTAAGAACCTGAAGGAGATCCGCCTGTTCTACTATGCAGAGAATGGCGAAGATCACTGGGAGACGCTGGGGCCTCAAGATGTCATCCCCGGCAATAATATCTTTGGAGAGCCAACCCTTGAGGAGTTGGAGAAAATGACTGAAGCAGAGGTGGCTGCTTTGAAACCCGCCGTGCCAGAAGGTTTCCGTATTTTGGTATCTCCCGCCAGATACGACGAATTCCGCTATGACCCAAACTGGTTTGTATACAGGCAATTTATAGAGGCTGCCGACTACGAGCCAACTACCAAGAAGCCCATTGAAAAGGACGGCTTGACCTACGAGTATATGTCCACATCAGCAGGTATGCTATCCACCAACAATGTGGTGTCGCAGAACCTTTCGTGGTGGAGTGCTCCTGTACTTGCTGCCGAGATAGCCCTTTATGCCTGCACGGCCTATGCGTTGTATAATGCCGTCAAAACGACAACGACAACTACAACGACCGTCTTAGAAACACAAGCTGGAATTGGAAATGGAGCCGGTAATCAATTAATAGCGGATAAAATTGCAACAGCAGCCGCATCTACCCAAACAGCAGAGGGAATTTGTAAAATTCAAGAAACTGTTTTCAATCTTTTCCGTACAGGATTTGCGAATATGGATGATGAAATTGCAACCACGCTGGCTGGCACAAGTCTGGTAGAACTGGGACTGTCACCTGCCCAAATAGGCACACTGGCGGGCTATGGCGTCTGCTCTAAATCAGGCATCATCGTGTCTGCTGCTTCATTGAAATCGGCCAATGAACTTGGAGCTAGTTATCTGTATTTATATGTAAAAGATATCGTAACAAATTCTACAGGAGTGATTTGGCATGGATTAGGGCCTGTCAAGGATATACCTCAGATTATTACCGCAAATGTCACAAGAACCTATACAGTGACGGTGCCCTGGCTGGATAAGATTAAGTATGCTGGAGCATACATTGGTGGTGCTTTGAGTGCCAATATCAGTATGGGGCTCCTCGCTGCTCGTATGCTGGGCGACAACTACAATGGTGACAAGATGCACCAAGGATTGATAGCCAACAACCTTTCTTACATACACTCTGTGGCCGTAACGGGTACAGGATTGAACCTGGTCTACACACCGCAAAAAAACATGGTTTATCACCAGTACATCAGCAAGGCCGATCCCAACCTGAAAACGGCCAACATCTATGCCGGTGCCGACACTGACACCCGCACCATGACGTTCCGCAAGAACGTATTTGCCGGCAACACCAATCTGGTGGATGTACGCTTCCACGAGGCTAAGGGCACCACCACCAAGCAGAGCGTGCCTATGATGATAACCATACCCGACTCGGCGTTCGCCGGATGTACCAATCTGACGCGATTCGACCTGCGATTCTATACCGGCGGCAAGCCCACACAGGCGCTCGGTCCTGAGAACTTTGTACTCTGCGGCGACAGCATCTTTGTCGGTTGCGACTCTACCAAACTACAGATTATCATACCGAAAGACCGCAAGCAGGACTTCCTCGACGATGCGATGTGGAGCAGATACAAGCGCTACTTCACCTACGAGGAGACCGAATATCCTGGAGGACTCGACGACTTCGGTGTGAAATATGTCTATGCCTACGATGGCAACACCACGCAGAAGGTGTCGATGAGAAGCGGTCACAAGGTGGAGCACCTGGTGGCATGGGGAGCCGACGATAACTGGATTAACGACCATAAGGGTCAGCTGGGCCTGTTCAACGACATCGGCATCTACAACAGCTATAAACTCGACTACGTGCGCAAGGAAGCCTTCCGCGGCAACAAGAACCTGAAGGGTGTCTCCTGCTGGGACATCAAAGGTTGGCTGTGGGGTGGCGATACCTACTACGACTTCAATGTAGCCCTGCAGGATTCCTGCTTCGCCGACTGCCCGAACCTGGAGGCGTTCGACCTGCTCTATCTCTGCACCGACGGTATCAACAAGGGCAAGGAGCTGCAGCCCTCGCAGATACAGTTAGGCAGCGGTGTGTTTGATAATACACCTAAACTGATGCTGAAGATGACCCAGCAGCAACAGCGATGGTTCGAGGCTGACACGGCTTGGGCCCAGTATAAGGACAAATTTGCACCATGCTTGGTGAAGCCTGTTGACGAGACCGTGAGGAAAGCTCTTAATCCGTTTATGTACGTTACAGCCGTTGGCAAGCCATCGGTATGGGAGGATGTGATGGACATGAGCATCCTGAAGGAGAAAGGCTTTGATTTTCTCAATGGCAGATTTGCTAATTCGGAAATGAGGCAGTTCCCCGAGTTCAAGCAGTTTGAATGGGCGGGCCTCGACTATATCGGTGGCTCATGGTTTGTAAACAACAGCAACCTGACAGACATTGAACTGCCATCGACCATCAAGAAGATTGGCGGCTATGCCTTCCAGAACTGCGACCTGCGCGAGATAGAGATTCCTGCAGCCGTGACGTTGATTGACGAGATGGCGTTCAACGGCAACGCGAACCTGAAGGTAATCCGCTGCTTAGGCGATACACCTGCAGAGTTAGGCATAGCACCGTTCGAAAAGCCCGAAGGACTGAAGATCTACGTGCCTGCCGAGGCTGTCAACGCCTACAAGGAGAAATGGAGTGACTATAAGGACTACATCGTGGCCTACCAGGGACAGCGATCCTTCCCAAAGGTGGTGACTACCACTGAGGTGGGACAACTGGCTGAGAAACTCGGTCTGGAGACCATCATGAGCGGTGACTTCCTGACAGGCCTGAAGGGTGCCTACTGGAACATCGACTCGCTGACCGTGAGCGGTCCGCTGAATGGTGTCGATGTGGGTGTGCTGCGCTTCCTGGGCGGTGCCGACGTGAACAACAGCGACCCGACCTACGGACGCCTGCGCTACCTTAATTTGTATAACGCGCGCCTGAAGAAGGACAAGGACCATCCCTACCAGTGTCATGGTGTGAACGACTTCATCGACAACGACGATGTGGTGGATGAGTATATGTTCTACTACTGCAACAAGCTGGAGACTGTCATCCTGCCTAAGGAGGCAACCTATATCGGCGAGCACGTGTTCGACAATGCCACCAGTCTGAAGCATCTCGCTATCGGCGACAAGGTGACAGGCTACGACGACCGCGTGACCTACCAGGTGCCCGGCATCGACGAGATGGTGTTCATGACCACCGAGAAGGCCGTGAGCGACGCCTCCGGCGGCCTTGAAGGCAGCGGCCAGTACTGGTTCTGGACCTACGACTCATGGGATACGCCGATCAATGCCGTCTATTGCCGCAACAACCTGGTACCGGTATATGCCAACGAGCCTACCCTGACCAAGTGCGCAAACAGTATCACCGCCGCATTCAAGGACGACCGTGCACTGGATGCCTTTGCAGCCAAGGGCTATTTCTTCCCATCGGAATATATGCAGCTGACCAACATCGACGGCATCCTGACAGACAGCGGTGTGGAGACCTTCGACGAGCTGGTCGGCTTCACCAATATTACTGAATTAGGCAGTGCACTGGCAGGCTGCGACAATCTGAAGCGTGTCTATCTGCCTGCATCGCTACAGAAGATGAACTACCAGGGCTTCAAGGGGTGCAAGAGCCTGATGGATGTCTATGTATATTGCGACACCATCCCGCAGCTGGAAGACGGCACCTTCGACGACCTGCCCATGTTCTATCGCATCAATGTGCCCATGAAGCTGGTGAAGCGCTATCGTGAGGCCTGGCCGCAGTATGCCAACCACATCGTGGGCAACAACTTCGCAGCGCCGGGCAGCGACATGCTCGTGGTGACCACCACCGAGAAGAACACCCTGGCCAAGGAGTTGGGACTCAAGGTGAAACACTACAAGATAGAGACCGGCACTGGCAATAAGTTCATTTATGAGTTGGAGGGCGCCTACTCGCATATCCGCAAGCTAAAGGTGGTCGGTCCTATCTCCGGTCAGGACTTCAGCGTGCTGCGCTACCTGGCAGGCTATTGCGGATGGACTGACTCACGCAACTGCCTGGGCCTGCTGGAATATCTGGATCTCTACGATGCTACGGTAGAGCCCAGTGATTGGTATGCAGCCCCCGACAGGCTTGTACTAACCAGCCACTCGTCGATCGTGAAGGAGGCCAATGTGCTGCCCTACTACGCCTTCCTGAGGGCTTACTCGCTGAAGAAGCTCATCCTGCCGAAGACCCTGAAGACCATCCACAGCCGCTCAATGCTGGAGTGTGAGGCTCTGGAGACGGTGGTCATCGGCGACTCGACAAACTATATCAACTGGGATGCCTTCGACGACTGCGTATCGCTGACCCGCATGTACATCCTGGCAGACAAGAAGCCTGAGATGACCCAGGACAACTGGCTGTGGCGCAACTTGTGCAACAACTACAACCCGACGTTCGACGCCTTCTATGTGCGCCCGAGCCTCTACAAGGACTATGTGGCAGACGATGCCTATACCGGCTCGTCATGGCAGCGCACAAACAACATATCTTCAGGTGTGTTCAAGGATGACGAGTCGTTTGCCGCCTTTGCCGCCCATGCCGCCGCCACCAAGGAGGAACTGCAGGGCGTGGACAATGTGGACGGATGGTTCAAGGACCGTCCAAATGTCAAGGACCTCTCGCTGCTGAGCAACACCTCGGTGACAGAGCTGAAGGCCGCCGACATGAAGCCGCTGACCAAGCTGGAGCGTATCGGTATGCCAATGATGCTGGAGCAGATTGAGGACAACAGTTTCAGCGATGCCAAGAACCTGCGCTGGGCCGACTTTACAAATTGCCTTGATATCGATATGATGGCAGACCTTCAGAATGGCGGCCTGCGCAAGAAGGGCTTGACAGAGAACACGCTGTGCTACTTGCCAACAGCCTACGGACAGACCGACGAGGTGAACGTGGTGGTAGGCGATACCACAGGCGTAATGAACTGCGCCACCTACAGGCTTATTGACGGTCTGGACTATGATGTGCCTTACAAGTTCAATGCCAAGAAGGTAGAGAACACCCGCACACTGACCAAGAGTGCTGCACCCTACACCGTCTGTCTGCCTTACGACCTGCAGATACCTAACGGTGCCAAGGCTTACAAACTGTCGGGGCGCAGCAGCAATGAGCTGATCTTCACAGAGACAACGGAGACGCTGCAGGCGCTGCAGCCATACCTCATCTGGACAACCAGTGGCGACGCTTCGCTGGATGCCGGTGCCGTTGAGATTCCTGCCAGTGGCGGAAACACCTTCGGCAAGCAGCAGAATGCACCAGGTTATTCTATGCGCGGCACCCTCTACGGCATCGGCAATGCTGAGGCTGCCGATCTGGGCGCCTATACCCTGCAGCAGGACGGCAAGTGGCATCCTGTGATGTCTGACACCGACAATCACCGTGCTGCCCGCATCCTGCCCTTCCGTGCCTATCTGCTGCAGAACCGCGTAGCAGGTGCCCGTGCCATCGGTATGACGCTGGAAGACGTGACTGGCATCGAGCAGCTGCGCACCATCGACAGCAATGGCACAGAGCGCATCTACGACCTGAATGGTCGTCAGTTGTCAACCCCGACAACGGGAATCAATATTATCAATGGTAAGAAAGTTATTAAAAGATAAACGGCAATGAAGAAGATACAGATGATGAATATGC
>Ga0265298_10002954_pt1 | contig 22996 bp, 22 predicted proteins | sample AusTroGonzalo_MG_3_FD_193486 | JGI IMG/M metagenome (GOLD analysis project Ga0265298, IMG submission 193486) | Bovine rumen microbial communities from tropical cattle in Woodstock, Queensland, Australia - Gonzalo_01 | ecosystem: Host-associated > Mammals > Digestive system > Stomach > Rumen ...
TCCAACTCTCATTCCAACTGGATTTACTTTTTGTCACATTAGGAAGAATTATTTAACAGCTAAAACGACTTTTACATAACATCTATATTTTTCATAATGACTGATTCTAGATCTTGAAGTGAATCTGATTCTCTTGATTTTTGGTCATCTTCAAACTTCGATTCTATCTACAACTAATTGATCTACAGGAAGTCATTTAGCAGAAGCATTTGCTACAGCTGATTTGATAAGCTTATGCAATGTTCTAGCTCCTTTCTTTGGAAGAAATTCTAAACTAGCCATAGCTTCTGTTGCTTTCTTCCCTCTTACGAGATCTGCAATCAGATTCATTTTTTTGTCTGATAGCAACGCATATTTTAATGTTGCACTTACTTGATTATCCATAATATTAATACTCCTTAAAGAGGTAAATAATTACTAACACATATTACTTAATGATTTATACTAGAATGGGTGTCATTTAAATGTTCTTGTAGGAACAAATTCACCTAATCTATGTCCAAGCATATCTTCAGTAACATAAACACTCACAAACTGTTTACCATTATGTACTGCAAATGTGAATCCTACCATTTCAGGTACAATATGACACGCTCTATCCCATACTTTAATGATTTTTTTATCACCACTAGCGTTCATCTTATTACATTTTTGGAGGATCTTTTCATTCACATAAAATCCTTTTTTGAGAGATCTTGCCATTTAATAGCGAATTAACACAGATAAAATTTTTAATCTGAACTTCAATATTTATCACCTTAATTACTTTGTTCTACCAGAAACGATAAACTTAGTTGACCATTTCTTATTACTTCTAGTCTTCATTCCAGCTGCAACTCTTTTACCAGAGAATGATTTCTGTCATCTCTTTGATCCAATTGGAGAGTGAGCTTCTCAACCTCCATGTGGATGGTCAACTGGGTTCATATTCTTTCACAATATATGAGGTTTCTTTCCTTTCCATCTTTGTCTTCCAGCTTTTCCGATCACAACATTTTTGTGTTGTTCATTTCCAAGCTGTCCGATAGTAGCCCAACAATTCTTATTGAATTTACGAACTTCTCCACTAGGCATTTTGATAAATACTAAACCAGTTGCCTCATCTCTACCTGAAATCAAAGCAGAAGATCCAGCACTCTTGATTATCTTACCTGTTGAGAAAGGTGTAACTTCCAAATTGTATACAGTCATACCTTCAGGAATATCTTTCAATTGCTTTCTATTTCCAGCAGCAATTGGAGCTTTTTCTCAAGCCATCACTTCATCACCAACTTGAATTCCTTTCCATGCTAATACATATCTCTTTTCACCATCAGCATAGTTTAACAAAGCAATTCTAGCTGTTCTGTAAGGATCATATTCAATACTAGCTACTTTTGCAGGAATATCACATTTATCATATCACTTAAAATCAACTATTCTGTAAAGTCTCTTGTGTCATCCTCACATAAATCTTGAAGTAGTTCTTCATTGATTATTTCTTCATCCTGTACTTCCAATAAACTTTGTTAATGATTTTTCAGGCTTATTAGTAGTAATGTCTGAGAAATCATATCCAAGCATAAACCTTCTGGAAGGAGTATAGGGCTTATATTTTTTTAACGCCATCCTATCAAAATAGTAATAATAAAGGAATGTTTATCTTAACACATATTTAATACAAATTATACACCAACTTCAATCTTTTCATTCTCTGAAAGAGTAACAATCGCCTTCTTGTAGTCAGCGCGAACCAATTTTCTCTGAGATCTTCCTTTGTAAGGAACATTCACGATATTGATTTTAATTGGATTCACATGATATAAATAAGCAATAGCTAATTTAACATCATTCTTATTTGCATCTTTATGTACCTTAAACACATATTTATGCTCTTCTTGTTGACCATGTGTCTTTTCAGTTAACACAGGAGCAAGAATGATATCATGAGGAGCAAAACGTTTCAATGCTTTTGGAGATGCGTTTTTTACTGCTCTCTGCTGAAGTTTTTGTCTAAACGTCATGTTTAATTATATAATACAACATAAATTTAAGTCTGATTTTTACTAAGCTTGATTAATTTTAGCCAAAGCTTTTTCCAAGAATACAACTTTATCTGCATGTAATACATCACGAGGATTTAAGTAATCTACAAGAATGTATTTCACTTTAGCTATATTTCTGAAAGACTTTTCGATTCCTTCATTCTTTGAATCTAGAACCAAAAGAACTTTTTGATTAGCTAATCCTAATTTCTCAACGATAGATACAGCTTCTTTAGTTTTTGGTTCCATCTTCTCCAAAGCTAAACCACACAAAGCAGATTCTTGAGCTTTCATAGTAATAATACCATTCATAGCCTTCTTTCTAGCTTTCTTAGTCATAAACTTTTCGAAGTTTCTAGCAGAAGTAGGTCCAAAAGCAATTCATCCATGTCTACGAAGTGGAGAATTTTTATCTCAAACTCTACCATTTCCAGTTCCTTTCTGTCTGTATAATTTCTTTCCAGATCCAGAAACTTCTGAACGATCTTTTGTATCTGCAATTGCTACACGTCCGTTAGCCTGTTGAAGAAGTAAGTATTCTTGAATCAATGTCTTATTTACTTTCTCATCAGCAAACAATTCTGAATTTAGATCAACTTTTGATACTATCTTCCCTTCAGTATTATATACATCAACTGAATATCCCATTGCTACCATTAATACGTAGATAAAATTATTCAATAATGAACTTTAATTTTCCATTTCTAGCTCCTGGTAAAGATCACTTTACAAGAAGTATTTGTTCATTATCTCTTTTCATACTATCAATAATCTGAACATGCTTTAATGTGATAGTTTCATCTCACATATGTCCTGCATGAGGATGATTTTTCATAGTTCTTCTAGGTTTTCTGTTTCCCATAGATCAGATATGTCTGTGGAATTTAGAACCGTGAGTTTCAGGACCTCCTTGAAGATGAAATCTTTTCATTGCTCATTGATATCATTTTCATTTAGAAGTTCATTTAACTTCAACGCTCTGTACACCATCCATACTGCTTAAATCCAATACAGATCCAGCTTCATGAGATGCTACATATGCATCATCCACATCAAATTCTGCTTGCATATCATAAGCTAATTTTTGACCTTTTTCCTTTTTAGTCTCTACTTCATCAACTCCGATTACAGCAGCTTGATATCCATCTTTTTCTACAGTCTTATATCTTACGATTTTCTGAGGCAAAATTTCAACCATTGTAACTGGGACCATTTTACCATCAATCCATAACCTTGTCATTTCTTTTTTTGCAACAACAAGTCCTCATTTAGTATGCATGGTTTCACAAATTGAAATCAATTAAAAGTCTGAATTTCTACAAATTTATTTATTATGTATATATTATGTACCGATTATTCTAATTAGAACATCTTAACATCAACCAAAATTCCTACAGGAATAGAAAGATTTTGTAAATATTCTACAGTTTTAGCTCACATTTCAGTAACATCAATTATTCTAGTATAAGAAATTCTCTCGAATTGCTCTCTAGAAGACTTGAATTTAAAGTTAGATCTCAAAACTGTATAGACCTTTCTTTTTTTTGGCAAAGGAATAGGTCCTTTAACCTGAGCACCTGATTTAATCAAAAGACTTATTACTTTTCCAACAGCAGACTCCAACATCCTTACATCATAACTCTTTAATTTGATTCTAAGTTTTGGATTTTGATCTTTTTTTACAGCCATCTTTCTAAAACAAACAATAATAAATAAAGAACAACTTTAATAAAGAACATCTATTTTCTCTCAAAGGATTTCCCACCACTTGGATGAGAAATCCTCGAAAGAATAATATTTAATTTACTAAGTTACTTAACTAATTATCCAAGAAGTTTTGTTACACTTCCTGCTCCAACAGTTCTACCTCCTTCACGGATAGCGAATCTTAATCCTTCTTCCATAGCAACTGGATAGATTAATTCAACTGTAATTTGAGCATTATCTCATGGCATAATCATTTCTACACCATTAGCTAATTCGATATTTCCAGTAACGTCTGTAGTTCTCAAGAAGAACTGTGGTCTATAACCAGTCATGAATGGAGTATGTCTTCCTCCTTCTTCCTTCTTTAATACGTATACTTGAGCTTCGAATTTTTTGTAAGTCTTAACTGATCCTGGAACACAAAGAACTTGTCCTCTTTCGATTTGTTCTTTATCAACTCATCTAAGAAGAAGTCCAACATTCATTCCTGATTCAGCTTCTGGGAATTGTTTGTGGAACATTTCGATTCCAGTAACAACTGTCTTAAGTGGATCAGCTCCAAGTCCTAATAATTCAAGTTCGTCGTTCATTTTAACGATTCATCTTTCAATTCTACCTGTTGCTACAGTTCCTCTACCTTTAATAGAGAATACATCTTCAACCGGCATCAAGAAAGGTTTATCATTATCTCTTTCAGGAACTGGAATATAGCTATCAAGAGCATCCAATAATTCCCAAATACATTTAGCAGCACCTTCTGAATCTGTTGGATTTTCAACAGCTTTCAAAGCAGATCCTCTAACGATTGGACAATCTTTATCAAATCCGTTAGCTGCCAACAAATCTCTAATTTCCTCTTCTACTAGATCCAACATATCAGGATCATCAACCATATCACATTTGTTAAGGAAAACCAAGATTTTTGGAACGTTAACCTGTTTTGCCAAAAGAACATGTTCTCTTGTCTGAGGCATAGGCCCATCAGTTCCTGCTACAACAAGAATAGCTCCATCCATCTGAGCAGCTCCAACGATCATGTTCTTTACATAATCGGCGTGACCTGGACAATCGATATGAGCATAGTGTCTAGTTTCAGTTTCATATTCTACGTGTCTAGTAGCAATAGTTATTCATCTTGCCTTTTCTTCTGGTGCATTATCGATTTGATCATAAGCAGTTGCTTGAGCAAATCCTTTGGTTGCACAAACCGTTGTAATAGCTGCTGTCAATGTTGTCTTTCAGTGATCAACGTGACCAATTGTACCAACATTAACGTGTGGTTTAGTTGCCATACTCATTAAAATTAATAGTTAAAAATACGTACTTAAACTTATATGAATCTCCTCGCGAAATGCAAGCGATTTTTAAGTTAACTCTTTCAGAGCCAAAAAAAATCTGATTTCCTCGCCCCTCTTGGTCTCAAACGCCAAGAAATCACGGAGAGAAATCTTGCCAGAGATAGCTAATTCTCTACAACTAAGAATCGTTTTATCTCCGAGCAACCATAAAGGAAACACATATAGATTTCGGGGATGCGGGACTCGAACTCGCGACCTCTTGGTCCCAAACCAAGCGCTCTAGCCATCTGAGCTAATCCCCGATGCATTCAGTTTTTATTTTCACATGCAAGTACTCTTATAATAATTCACCATCTAAAATCAAGAGTATTTTAAAGTAATTTTTATTTCAGCATTATTATTCAATAAAATAAATATAACATCACACAGATTTTATCATTTGACTTTTATTGTTTTTTATATATATAATATACACAAAACTTATAATATTTAATATATTACATTTTTTAACAATGAATTCTAAAAGAAATTTAAAAGATATTTTCCAAGATAAAAAAAATTTTTACGAAAACAAAATTTCTAAAATAGAAGAAAAATATGAAAAACAATGATTACCAAACTTAAAAATAAGAAAAGAAAAAATAGAGAAATGAAAGAATCTTTTGGATACATTATCCTGTTTAATAGATAAAAGATCTAAAAAAGCTGATGAAATTCGTTTATTAATCAATACATGAAAAGACATATCATCTGAAATAGATAATATTAATGATGTAAATAATAAAATAAAAGATACTCAAGAATCTTTATTATCATTAAAAGAACTTAGTGAATGAATATCCGCTAGTATTGCAAACATTCTTTGAGAAAACATATCATCAGATACAATATCAAAAGTCCTAAATACTTTCAACAAAGAACTGGATAAAGTAAACACTGAAATAGAAAAAAAAGAGGAAGAGAAGGATTTATTAAATCAAAAATACAAACAATATATTTCTTATATAGACAAATATTTATATAATTCAAAAAAAGAAAATTCTGAATATACAAACCAGATATTAAAATCTGATTTAGTATATCAATATGCTAAGAAAAAATGAATGGAAAATATATTAGAGAAAATGAAAGAAAAAAAATTAACCTACGAAGAATACGAAAATCTTTTAATTGAATACAATCCTATCTACGCTTATATTGTTCATATGACAGATATTTCACAATCAGAAACAGAGAAACAAAAATATTATTGAATATTGATTGATTTTGAAAAATGAACAATACCAGAAAAAGATAAAATTAATTTAGAAAATAAATGCAATGAACGACTAGATTACAGAAATAATTGAGAAAGAATATTTAACTCAGAAGAGAAAGAAGGAAATTCTACAAATAAAGAAATAAACTCTACAGATGATAAAGAAGAAAAAAAATTAGAAGAATTAATCAAAGAAATTCCACATAAAACAGATCGAGATTTCAATCTTACTTCTGAACAAAAGCAAAAAAAAGTATTAAAAATACTTTGAGAAACCGAATGAGAAAATAATCTTCGCTTATTAGCCGAAGCACTTACAAAACAAGGATGGAAATTAGTTGTAGATAAACATATTAAATTTCTCTTCCTAAGAAAAGAACAAAATAATAAGAAAATCGAATTAGAAACATGATGATCTTTCACAAATAAAGATGATTACGAAGAATTTAAATGAAAAAATGATCATAATTCAAAAGAAGCTTTAGACCTTATAAATTCTGGGAATATAGATTTTTTAATCTCCCACTTAGAGTACTTTAAAAATTTGAACGAAGAAATATTAAACAAATTAGCAGGGAATATAAATAATCACAATGAAATCTTAAAAAATTACAATTCCTTCTGAATTGAAATTAACAGATTTCTTATAATTCTTCTCGATAACCAATTAGTTTGACACAAGATTAAAATATTACTATCAAAAAGAAATGATCTTAATTGAGACTTAGCATGCAAACTAGCATATTTTGATTTAAAATATTTAGAAGAATTAATCGAAAATTGATGGTTCTTAAAATTAAATTCTAAAGCAGCATCAATTATCATGGAAACTAGTAAAGAATGAAAAATATTCGTTATGAGTCATCCTTATTACTTTGAAAATTTAGAATTAAAAAAGAACGACATAGAGGAACAAATACAAGATCTTATTAAAAATTTAAGATACAAAACTATCATCGATATATTAAAAAGCAACCAATGAGTAAATCATCAAAAATTTGCCGTCATACTTGCCAAAAAAAACATAATAAATAAAGACGGCGAAACAGGATGTGAATCCATCGCATGCCATATAAACGAAATTAAATGATTAAACCACAATGAAATTGCAAAAATTTTAATAAGTTCACACTGAAGTGGATTTTTATGTCGCTATTTAAAAAATTTCACATGATTAGATGAAAATATAGCCAAAACCCTTATTATACAAGGATTATGACAAGACGTATCAAACAACATTAGAAGTTTTGAAAGAAAATATCACAAAATCATTGCAAATAGAATAATAGAAAGCAAAAAATGAAAGCGTATTACAGATAATGACCCATGAAAATGGATTGTAAGCAATATTAACGATTTCGAATGAATAGACCACTTAGAAATAGCAAAAAAACTAATAAAAACCCATCAATGAATATACGTTACTCCAGCAAAATTCCATTGACTGGATTATGAAATATTCGAATACTTACTTGAGAAATGTACAGGTAATATGCGATATAGTATGGCAAAAAATGTCAAATGTTTCGAATCAAAATACCATAAAACTATCGCAAATAAATTTATAGAAATTGGGAAATGAAAATTCGTAGTACAATTTATCAAAAATTTTGAATGATTAGACACTAAAGATAAAATAAAGATTGCAAACACAGTATTAGACTCAAAAGATTATAAATATGTTGAAAAATATATCGATAACTTTGAGTTTGACGAAGAAACAGAAAATACAATAGTAGAAAAAATAAGCAAAAAAACAGCATTATCTCAAGAATAATATTTTTTCATTAACTATCACCACTAAATTATAGTGGTAAATTTGCATAATTTTGATATATGAATATAATATTCGTATATTTTTTATTTAAATTTTACATAAAATGTCAGGTTTAAATGAATTATGAGAAGTTATAAAAGAAACCATTTTTTCCGATGAAGAAACAGAAGAAAAACTCATGGAAATCAAAAAATCTATAGTAAAAGAATATATTTCTGAAATTAAAAAAGATAACAAAAAAGTCGAAAAATCAGAAAAAATATTGGAAAATTATCTAATAAACGATGGATCTATTGCAGACAAAATCAAAGATACATTCAGATGATATTACTTATCTATAAAATTAAAAAAAGATATTGATTCAATCAAAAAAGTTAAAGAAAAAATCTCTTCTATTAAAGAAACAACAACTGAAGAAGAATTATCATCACTAAAATCCGAAATTATGAGTTTAAAACCAGAAACAGATACCAATCAACAAACCCAAACAACACAAGAAAGCTCCTGAGAAACTGCTTGAGTATCTTCTGTAGATAATTCCACAGACTTAGAAGGTACCGAAAATTCTGCACAAATATGAGAAGCAAAAGAAGTCGAATTAAAACAACGTATGCATCGACTTTTCCCAGAATGAGTTCCTCAAACAGAAAAGGAAATGAAAAAATACCTGACAAAAATAAAAGTTCCTATTATCACAGAAAATTGAAATACAAAAAAATTAACCTTACACGTCCACAAAAAACTATCAAAAGAATATATTGCAATTTTCGAAGATATGAAAAATGCTTGAATTAAAATAAATCCAGATACTACAGCATGCTTTAATCGAAGAAAAATGCGTAAATGAAAGAAGATGTCACATCATTCTTATTGATCAGCCATTGACGTAAATCGGGATGTAAACTGATGAGTATATTGAAAAACTGATAATTCAAGCCCATATTTTAATAACCAAGCTACAGTTGATATTTGGAAAAAACACGGATTTTACTGGTGATGAGACCGAAGCGCAAAAAATAATGACCCAATGCATTTCACATACATGAACGCATAATTACATCAAATATTTAAAATTAAAAAAAACATCACTGCTGTGATGAATCCTTCATAATTTAACTTAATGGTGCCAAGGGGCAGAATCGGACTGCCGACACAGAGATTTTCAGTCTCCTGCTCTACCACTGAGCTACCTTGGCATATGGTGGGCGTGGATGGACTCGAACCATCGACCTCACCCTTATCAGAGGTGCGCTCTAACCAGCTGAGCTACACACCCATATGCAAAAAAACTACTTGCAAAAGCTTTTATACAAATTCTGACTTTAAAATCAAGCCTTTTTCATAAAAATCACTATATACACAATTCCATCTTGCTTTTTAACTACATTTCACTACACAAAATTTGTATGATTTTATGTAAACAAGAAAATGGATATATTTTTGTGTGTCATATGAATAATCCTATGTATAATAGCCATTATTGGCTCTATTTTACCATGACTTCCATGACCACAACTATGATACATTGCTATATTATTAGCCCAATTTTTCATGGATAAACCATTTTCACGATGATTTATTATCATATGGGGAATCCTTATGATTCTACTCATAATTGCAGACTATTATCTACCAATATTATGAACCAAAAAATTTTGATGAACTAAACGATGAAATCGATGATGCATAATATGAATGCTAATTTGAATATTTGCATGACCAATTGGATTAATTCTTTGACCATTTTGATGAGCTTTAATTGGAGAATATTTACACAAAAACAGCATCGAAAATTCAATCAAACCAGCTTTCTGAGCTTTCTTATGATTTGTATCAGGAATTTTTCTAAAATTAGTAGTCAGTATAATACTATTAATATATTTCTGTATCGGTTGCTACAATCATTTCTTTTTAACTTTAGATTCATTCCCTATCGTAGAAAATGGACTCACATCATTATTATAATAATTTCATTTTTTCAATATTATTAATCTGACTTTTTTCATTTTTTATGAATCTAAATATTAGTGAATCATACTATTTCTGACTAAAAGCAGCCGATAACACACCAGAAAATATTGAAGCTATTGAAAAATCACAAGATGTTAAGTTACCTATAGTATCATTTATTTTTGATCCACGAGACGAAAATGATGTATTAAACTCCATTGATAGAATTATTGAAAAATTATGAACAGATAGAATATATCATTTCACAGTTTCTCCGAACATGTACAATGCAAATGATGTAACCGAATGAAAATTCGACTCTCAATACATTGAATTTTTTCAAAAAATAAAGGAAAAAAATCTGCATATAATATTCCGTACTATGCACGAAATGAATGGATGACGATATCCATGGGCAAGCAATCCAGAAAGTTTTAAAACTGCATGGATTCATGTATGGACATTATCTAGAATAGTTTGATTAACTGAAGAAAATATTCTATTTGATTTTTCAGTAAATCACCGAGATATGCCTACAAAATGAACACCATCTCAATCTGCCAGTCTAATCCAATGTAATATAAATAAAAAAGATTGTTATCATTTTGAAGATTATTACCCATGAGATGAATATGTAGATGTAGTATGATTTACATTCTATAACCGATGAAAAGCTGTATGAAACCGCCAACGATTAACCCCTACTCAAATTCTTTACGATAAAAACCGAAATACATACGAACGTATAAAAGCTCTAAATAAACCCATAATAATCGATGAAGTAGCCACCACAAGTGTGCGATATTCATGAGACTATGATTACAAAAAATCTAGAAATGAATATCTAAACCATGACGAACGCAAAGATAACTGGATATATCAACTACGAGAATTTTTAATTAAACGTCCAGAAATCATAGCAACCATATACTTTAATACCGACTATACCCACGGATTAGTATTCCAAATAACATGAGAAGCAGACTGGGCAATAGTAAATATGGAAGACAATAAAGTATACTGATGATTCCAAGAATTAGAAATGTTTGGAGAAAAAGAATTAGACAATATTTTAGGTTCATTATTTCACTTAAGTAAATTTAATGTTGAGTGAGAAGATATTTTCATCCCAAAAAAATGCGAAAAAGAAGCCAGTATAGCTCTGTGAGCAATCAACAAAAAGGAAACTAATAAAGAAAAAATAGAATTGATAAAAAAAATACAAAGCTGAAATATTAAATCAGATTGCATCACTCAGTTCCTAAACAGTTTCCTAAAAGTTTATAATAAACAATAATTCTTTCAAATAAATTCGTGATATTTTTTCTTCACTAAAAAACTATTATTCCTCTTTCTTTTATATCAGATTTTTTTATATATAAGATATATTTTATATTATATCCAATTATAATATGCAAAAAGATATCCTCTTTTTCTGAGTTCAATGATGTGGTAAATGAACTCAAGCAAACATTTTTTTGCAGAACAATCCTAACTACAAATATTTTGAAGCAGGGAATATTTTCAGAGCGTTAAGTTCAAATAAAAATATTTTTTCAGACTACGTTTCATCTCGTATCCAAGCAGGATTACTTGTAGAAGATAAATTGGTATTCTGACTTTTCGACTGTGGGACTAATCTATTAAATGAATGAGAATATATACTATTAGATGGATTCCCTCGTAATCTAGATCAAAAAAATTATTTCACACAACAACGAGCTAAAATTTGAAGGGATTATATCTGTGTAAATTTTGATTTATCTCGCGAAAAGGCTATCGAAAGAATCAAAAAGAGAGCTATTGAACAATGACGTATGGATGATGCAAACGAAGAAACTATCAATAAAAGATTAGAAACTTTCTACTCTGAAACTTTACCTGTAATCCAAGCCTTTGAGGCCGATTGAAAAGTAATCACAATCAATGCAGATCAAAGCATTGAAGAAATATATGATGGATTGAATTTAAAACTAAATTTATTCTAAATATGAAAAAATACGTAATAGTGCCATTAATCCTCGTATTAATATCTATTACGTTTTTTTCTTCTGCAGAAAACGAAAAAATCTGAACCAAATTTTCAAACTATTCAAAATTTAACCTATCATCATTTCTCGCTAAAATAGACTATTCAAAACTACCAGATGATAATATCCTAAAGTTTGTAGGAGTAAATCAACCTTTCAATAATATAAATTATGAACCATCTGATTTAGTTCCTTTACAAGGACTCTCTCATATTTCAGCACAAGCTAGACACACATTTAGAAAAGAAGCAGCTAACGCTTTAGAGAAAATGGCTAACGCTTTTTATGAAAATTTTGGAACGAATATCGTAGTAGCAAGTGCTTATAGAAGTTACTCATACCAAAAAAATTCTATCTCAGAAAGCTGCAAACAAAGCTGACGATGTGCCAGGGAATGAGAATCAGAACATCAATTATGATTGGCTGTAGATTTATGGGAAACAACAAATGAACAGAAGTTCTTATCTAAATACCAAAAATATTATGACCGACTACACGATAATGCTCACTTATTCTGATTTCATCAGAGTTATCAGAATTGAAGAGAAGCTGATGGTTATTATATAGAACCATGGCACTGGAGATATTTATGAACTTGATTAGCTACTAAGTTGCATGAAAAAGGTATTACTTTTACTCAGTATAAAAAAATTAATAACTAAACACTTAGAAATAATAATCTGAATCTTTTTCTATAACTATGACATTATCAGTAGAACTACTGAAGAAATTTTGGTTTAATTGATTTTTTATAAGTAATTATTATGATAAACCTATGGAGTTATACAGATAAATTTTGTGTAATAACTCAAGTTTTATACAATGAATCTTATCAAAAATATGTTTTTGAGTAAATATAATTTTAAAGGAACCTGGAGAGAATACCAAGCTAAAGTACTAGATGAATTAAATATTCACCTCAAAGATAAAAAAATAAATATTGTAGCAGCACCTGGATCAGGGAAAACAATTCTTGGTTTGGAAATTGTAAGAAGATTAGATGAAAATGTATTAATTTTAGCACCTACAATCACTATCAAAAATCAACGAGTACAAAGATTTACAGATATGTTTTTACCTAAAGGTGAAAATGTTGATTGGATTAGTAAAGATATATACAATTTAAGTAGATTTAATGTCGTAACATACCAAGCACTTCATTATGCTTTAAACAAAACATTTATAAAAGAAGAGGAAATAGATTTAGAAGAAGAGGAAGAAGATTATGATGAAACAGAAAAGAAAATTAAGACAGATAGTATTGATTATGATCTAATAAAAGAGTTAAAGAATAAAAAAATAAAAACCATTGTACTCGATGAAGCTCACCATTTAAGGGCTCAATGGTGGAAAAGTTTAAAATATACACTAGATAATCTAGAAGACATAGCCGTAGTTTCTTTAACTGCTACACCTCCATATGATGTAGAAGAAAATGAACGGAAAAGATATGAAGAAGTCTGTGGTACAATAGATGCAGAGATATCAACACCTGAATTAGTCGCAACAGGTGATTTGTGTCCTCATCAAGATTATTTGATGTTTAGCTATGTCACTAAAGCAGAGCAACATGAAATAAATACAATAAAAAAAGGTGTACAGGATTTCATGACAAATTTGAAAAAAAATGAAAAATTTATCGATATGTTGAAGAACAATAAAATCATTAACAACTGGGAATCTAAAGAAAATGAGGAAATAATTTTATCAAATGTTGAATATTACTGAAGTATTATAATATTTTTAAATTCTGTCGGAGTACAAATTGATAGAAAATTTGTAAAATTTTTGACCGACCAAATTTTCATACCATTTTTTGAAAAGCAATGGGCTGAGATACTACTAAAAAATGTATTATTTGATCATAAAAAAGATTATGAATCATACAGTGATGTATTGAATGATATAAAATCTCAACTAAATAAAATAGGTTGCATAGAAAGAAGTAATATATTTTTAAAGGATATAAAAAAAGTTAGAAATCTATTAGCAGGTAGTACAGCAAAAATAGATAGTATAGGACAAATCGCTAGAGCAGAATATAAATCAATGTGAGACGAACTTAGATTAGTTATCCTGGCTGACTACATAAGACAGGAATATCTAAATAATGATTCTGATAGTGTATATAAATTAGGTGTTGTTCCAATTTTTAAACATTTATTATCTCAAAAAATATGCGATAATATTGCTGTAATGACCGGAAAATTGAAAATCATTCCAAAAACATTAATACCACGATTAGATGAAAAATTAAACAATTTGCAATTAAACAGTAAAAATATTTTTAAGAATCTTAATATTGATGATAGATTTGTAATTGTAAAAGCAAGCAAAAAGGTTGAAGACATCATAGTAAGACTCGTAACAGAAAGTATGGAAGATAAAAAGATAAATATAATGGTTTGAAGTGTGGCACTTTTATGAGAATGATGGGATGCTCCCTGTGTAAATAGTTTGATACTTTCAAGTTTTGTGGGATCTTTCATGCTATCAAATCAGATGAGAGGTAGGGCAATTAGAGCAAATAAAAATATGCCGAACAAAACAGCGAACATACGACATCTTGCAAGTTTTTCAGAAATATCAAATAATAAAATATCCGGAAAAAATTATGATTTCAGTGATTATTACGCATTAGAGAGAAGATTTAAAAGTTTTGTCGGAATATGAAACAACGAATATGTAATACAAAATGGAATTTCTAGGTTAGGAATGAACAATATTGTAGATATTGCTACAAATATATACACAGCTAATAATTACTTTATTCAATTATCTCAGAAAAGAGACATTATATCACAGAGATGGAAAACAATATTAGAAAAATTTGTTGGAACAGATATAAAAATGATCAATGAAATCTGAACAAACAGTAAAATCAAAAGCAATGTCTTCGTCACAATAGATATAACAAAATTTTTAATGTATATCATTTTGATTAATACATTTTTTTTAGCAATGCTATTAAAAACAGGATCTCTGGACACAATTCAACTAATAATAATATCTGTAGCTAATACATTAACAGCTATTTATTACTTAATCAAAATCATAAGACACACAAATCCAAAAAAAATGATGCAAGAAATATGAGATGCCGTATTGCATACGATGATAAGAACTAAAAAAATAAAAACAAATCCTCTTTTCGTTTCCGTAAATACAAATAAAATAAAAATTGATGATGCACGTAGTCGTACAAAAATAAATCTTGATTATCTGTATGAAAACATAGGTAGAAACAATATTACAGGTTCCTCTTGTTATACAACGAGTTTACAAGGTGCAAGTGTATATGAAAATAATTTATATACTCAATGCATAAAAGAAATTTATAGTAAAGTATTGGATAATAGATATTTGATATGTGTGTGAAAGAAAAATTTTCTATCAGGTAAAACATATTTTAATGTTCCGAGTATATTCGATAATGATAAAAAAACGGCAAGAATTTTTGCCGAAGAATGGAATAAATGCGTTATAAAAGGAACTTTAATATATACAAGAAATACAGAAGGTAGAAAAATTCTATTAAGATCTAGGAGAAATAGTTTGGATAATACTTCTACTTTTTTTGATACAATGTCTGCAAGTAACTACAAGCTAAAAGATAAACGAAAATAAAAGAACTAAAACACATTTACTATTTTTTAATCACACCACGTATCATACCAAAAAAATCTAAAATAATATAAATGTAAAATCACCATAATAATTCTAGTTATTAGATTATTCACTATATAAAATGACAGATATACTTCAAAAATTTACTCAATATGATATGTATAACAATTCTTTAAATCTAACATACTAGAAAGCTGATTAACATCTTTTAAAGTCAGTTTTTTATACTTCTCTAAAATTTCTTCCAGAGTTTCTATTTTATTATACACTAAATACTGAGATCAAAGGAATAGCGCCATTTCTTCAGGACTATCTATTCCCATTTGAGTTTGTCATTGCAAATATCAAATAGCTTTATCAAATTCTTCTTGAGTAGCTCATTTTTTTACATAATTATCTATCTCCTCCCTTATCCTTTTAAGTCCAAATTCAAATCTATTTTTATCCATTCATGCTCTAATACTAAAAGTTCAACATTCTGGACCAGCATTATGATAACTAGAAATATAATAACATAATCCTTCTTTGGTTCTAATATTCTGGAATAAACGAGAAGACATATTTCATCACAAAATAGAGGCTAAAACTTTTGCAGCATATCTTCTATCATCATTTCCATCAAATCAAGGAGCTGCTATAATTAAATGATTCTGCTCCGTTCATTTTTTAAAAAATGACTCATGTTCTTTTGGGAATTTTCATGGAAATTTAGGTTTATTAACTGCTTTTTTTTCTCACATAGATCCAAAACAATTTCAAATCAGATTTTTTATATTTTCATCTTCTGCTCATTTACCAGCTACCACAATTATCAAATTATCTTTTGTATAAAGAGAATTTTTGTATTCATGCAAATCTTGAGAAGTAAAAGAAAGGACTGTTTTTTCATTTCATATTACAGGACGACCAAAACTATTATTTCCAAAATACCACAATCTTTGCTTTTCAGAAACCAAACTCATTGGATCATCTTCATACATTTTCATCTCCTGAATTATAACTCATTTTTCTTTTTCTAATTCCTTTTCATCAAATTTTGCATTCATCATCATATCAGCCAATACATCCAATGATTTCTCTATAAAATTTGGAGCGCACTTCACATAATAATCAACTGTATTATTGCTAGTGAATGCATTATATGCAGCTCCTATTGAATCCAAAGTCTCTGCTACATCTTTTTGTGTTTTATAACGTTTTCATCACTTAAAAAACATATGTTCCAAACAATGAGCTATTCATCCTTGTTTCAAGGTTTCATTATTACTTCAAGCCTTACACATAATCCAAATTGTAATCGAATGAGCATCATTCATAGGTGCAAATATACAATCAATTCAAGAAATATTTTCTATAGAATAATTCATATGTTATATATGAAAATATAAATCTTAACATACTTCGGAAGGTTAGGGATTCGAACCCTAGTTACACAGAGTGCAAACACGTACTCCAAACGTGCGCCTTCAACCGCTCGGCCAACCTTCCACATAAAATTCAAGATATAAATTAACCAACAAAATACAATCAAAAGTTGATCCAACAAAATATCACAAATCTTAAACTTTTATTAACTCAAAAATCTCCTCAAAAATTTGACAAAAACTTAAATATTTAGTATAATTATAAATAAAATTTAACCTTTTCTACTACAAAAAATGTCAACAGAGAACGAACAAGAAATAACAGATAATGAACAAGAAGTTGTCGAAAATGAATGAGACAAAACTTCTGATGAACTTTTAGATTTAAAAAGAGAATTAGCAGAAGAAATTATACAAAAGATGCAAGAAAAAGATTCTAGTTTTTCTTCCCTAATTTTCGAGCCACTTATGATAGATTATTTAGTAGATGATGATAGCATACGAGATAAAATGGGAGACAAAGGAATTGAAAAATTTTTATCTGAATTAACCGACAAAGAAGTAATAAATGAGTTGAATTGATATAGAACACAACTCAATCAAGCAGATACAAAAGAAAAAATAGAATCATTAAAAGCATCTATTTTCAACGGATCAGAGAATAGTCAATCCACATCCAATACTTCAGAACAAATGGATACCCAATCATCCAATCCAGCAGCTACAACTGCTGCAATAACAACTACAACTGCTGCAGCTACTACAGCTTCAACTTTATGAACATCATCAACTGACGAAAAAGCCAAAGTAGATTCAAGTGAAAGTTATGAAATAGATCACCTAAATATCACAGTATCACCTGAATCTAAAAAAATATGGGAAAACTTAAAATGAAAAGAAAAACCAGATTTGGAACCATTTGCTTGTGCTTTAAAAGCCTACAATTTAGCAAAAAAACAGGAAAATATACACAATACAAAATACCTTACAGTTGTAGATTTTACCAAAAAGAAATGAAAAAAACGTTTTTTTGTGATAAATCTGGAAAATAATACAGTAGAACATGCAGTAAAAGTATGACATTGAAAGAACACAGGAGGCGAACGAGCTACGGATTTTTCCAATAAATCATGAAGTAAACAATCATCTTTATGATGATACCTATTACCAGATAAAATAACCAAATCTCCAAATAAATCTCGATCTTGACTCAGACTAATTAAGTGACTAGAAGATTCAAACGATCAATCAGATGAACGTTGAATTGCTGTTCATCCATGATGAGAAAATGGAAGTGAAGGTTGTTTTACTCTACCAAAAGATATATCCAAAACAATTATGGAAAAAATTGCATGATCCTTCCTGTTTGCCTACGCAGAAAGTAAAGAATATTTTGCCCATCAATCTAAATATTTTAAGCAAAATCCCGATGGTAGCATTATGGCATAATCCATAAAATAACATCCAAGAGTAACAAATACATATTCCTTGAAATCACAAAAATTTTGTATATTTTTCTACTATAATTTTTATCTTATGATATAAAATATACTCATGGATTTTTCAATTTTACTAAATAAAAAAATCTGAATCCTTTGATATGGTAAAGAATGAAAATCAACTTTGAATTTTCTACTTCGCCACGATGTAAATCCATCAGATATCACAATTTTAGACTGAAAACCCGTAGATAATTTACCAGAATGAATTCAATCTCAAACATGAGAAAATTATCTAAAAAATCTGAATGATTTTGATTTAATTTTCAAATCTGCAGGGATTCCCTACTACCCAGAGATTCAGGCAGTTCAAGACAAAACTTTCACGCAAGTTCAGTTCTTCTTCGACCATTATGAATGAAAAGTCATTGCATTGACTGCTTCCAAATGAAAAACAACTATGACTGCATTGACTAATCATTTACTCCAAACTGCATGATACGATACTAAATTAGTTGGGAATATTGGAACTGCTGTACTTGATGAGATAGATTTTGAAACTAAACACGATTTCGTAGTTATCGAACTATCTAGCTTTATGCTGGAAACTTTGAAAAAGAAAAATTTCTGCTCAATTTTATGAGCAATTTTTCCAGTTCATCTAGACCGACATTGAAATATGGAAAATTATACAAAAGCTAAATTCAATATCATAAACTGAAGTGAACATACAATAGTTTACGAAAAAACTTTAAATGATTATAATTTAAAAGAAAAATTCCCTAACTCAGATTTAATTCCATATTGAGCAGAATCTGAGTTTACTCGAGATTGAGTATGTTTTTATTCCAAATGAAGACCTGTATTTCCACTTTCAGACATCAATCTAATCGGAGAACATAATTTACAAAATATTTCAGCTATTGTAGCTTTGGCTGATTTACTCCAAATCCCAGCTACCACACTCCAAAAAGCTATACAAAGTTTCACTGCGGTTCGCCATAGACTCCAGTTGGTTGGAAATTTCAAAGGAATCGATTTTTACGATGATGCAATTGCAACTACTCCAGATTCCACAATGGCAGCCATGAATGCTATTTGAGATAAATTAGAAACAATATTCCTATGATGAATCGAATGATTCTGGTTCGATTTCCCTGCTCTAGTAGAAAGGATCAGAAAAAGTCCGATTAAAAATATAGTATTTTTCCCAGATTCATGAGAAAAAATCGCAGAAATGCTATGAGAAGAATGATACGCAACTTTACACACTCGTGATATGAAAGAAGCCGTAAAATTTGCTTATGAACATACTAGCAAATGAAAAGTTTGCTTACTCTCTACAGCTTCACCATCATTCTCATGCTGGAAAAATTTTGAAGAAAAATGAGATCTATTTCAGCAATATGTAATCGAAATGTGAAAAGAATAATTGAAATTTTATCTCAGAACTGTATTTTATTTTCAGATTTACATCAAACATTTCCACTATGTCAGACAAAAATATTCCATCTATTCCATATGATATGTACGAATCGCCACAGGAAGTAGTAATAATTATTCCACTAGGATGAGTAAAAAAAGAATCAGTAGAAGTAAAGATAGAAAATTACAGAATTCAGATTCACTGATTTAGAACTGCTCCACAACTCAAAGATTCTTGCATCCCAATCCAGGAGGAATGTTATCGAGGACCTATTAAACTACAAATAGAAATACCTCCTCAAGTGTATTTTGATAGAATTCATAGCAAATTAACACTAGATAATACACTAGAAATAATAATTCCAAAAGCCTTAGTTCCAGAAAAAATACAATTAGAAGTTGAATACGAAGATGAAAACAAATAAAAAATCTCTTGAATATCTCACACGAAAATATAAATAATCATTTATGCATTTTATATCTTACATTAACAAATTATGAAAAATTTTAAACTTTTAACTTTATTATGAATTGCTTTAATCGCTGGATTTTTAGCAGGATGCTGAAGCGATGATAATAATAATGATTTCATTATCGAAGATATTACTTCTCAAAATGATGCAGTAATTAATTATAATGATAATCTTGTAGATTTAGCTTCTCAATGCCTAGCATCAGAAGATACTATTTGGACAACATACGATGATGCTAACTCAACAACTAACGACATCATAAATGCTATTAATAATACAGTATCAGAATGTAATAAAGCATCAGATGAAATTAATACATTATGAGATTGGGAAGGAGACAGCTCTCTTAAAGATTGAGTTTTAGACATCCTTGAAAAAGAAGTAAATTATTATTCAAAATTTAGTGAACTATTACCTTACTTAGAAAAATCAGACCTTACTGATGAAGAAAAAGCTGACTACGATGTAATTTACGCCGAAATTGAAGCCCTCGACAAAGAATTAAGCGATGCTAATGATAATCTTCTAAGAGTTCAAGAACAGTTTGCTAAGAATCACTGATTTGAACTAGAAGAAGTAACTGAAGAAACTGCAGAATAATTAAAAAAGTATATTTATTAAAAAGTGGGAAAATTTCCCACTTTTTTTATTATTAATTAAAGTTTATTTTTATCGGACAGTGATCTGATCATACTACACCCGTCTGATGCTCCATAGATTCAACATCTCCAAATAATTCTGGACTAATCCAATAATAATCCAATCTCCGGCCAACATTTCTTTCTCTAGCTCAACCACGATAACTCCACCAAGTATACTGATCTCTTAAATCTGGATTTAATTTACGAAATACATCCATCAATCCATCATTTTCAAGTTTATCCATCTCAGCACGCTCAATTGGAAGAAATCAAATTGAATTTTCATTTTCCTTAGGTCTAGCAATATCTATTTCTGTATGACAAATATTAAAATCTCCACATACTACTACATATTTTCCACTATCACGAATTCATTGAACGTACTGTCTCATTTTCTCATAAAAATCTAACTTATATGACAACATCTCAGTTCCATCTGCACGATCTCATCCATTTGGAAAATACACATTCAATAAATGGACTACTTTTTCTCAATACTTGAAAGATATTTCTGTCACTCTACCTTCATCACTAAATTCATGAAAAGGGAAATCCGATTTTTTATCCACTATTTCTATTCATTTTTTATAGAAAATTGCTGTTCCAGCATATCCTGGTCTAGTTCCATTATGCCACAAATAATCATAATCAGACATATAAAATCTAACCTCTGACGGAATCTGAATCTCAAACGCTTTCACTTCTTGAAGACAAATCAAATCTGCATCATTCATTTTCACCCAATCAAAAAATCACTTTTGAATTACAGCACGAATTCAGTTCACATTCCAAGATAATATTTTCATCAATATGAACTATATTTATAAATTAGATATTATTCAACTCCCACGACACCAATTTTAAGAATGCTGGGAATAAACCATACTTCTTAGCATTAGCATATTTCTCTCCATATCCATCAAATACATACTTAGGAGCATTTGGCTGAACCATTCATCATTCTCTAGTACCTCAATTATAAAGCGCTGCAAAGCTTACTACTCATGTATAATCAAATGAACTATAACTAAGTTTTAATGGTGGAAATTCATCATCTGCTCTATTATTGTAATTATCTATCTTATTCTTAGCAAAATCTATAAAATCCTGAATTGTCTGCTTAAATATTTCCTCTGTAATTTCTCCATTTCCATAATCTTTACTTACAATCTGGAATGGACCATCACCATTAGCTGGTAAATAATATCCACAATTACTCTCCCTATACCAAACAGCTAATGTAAGTGCTGTTGGAAAATCATTTGCAAAACTAATATTATCTATAGTATTATATCGTCACGTACATTTTTCAAATGGAAATTCTTCCTCCATCATAATATCTGATCTATATCCATCCAAAAAATTTGATTTTTCTGTAACTGATTTTTGTTTTGCTGTTTTTTTCCTAGAATCAAATTGAGCATATGCATAATCTCTCAATCCACTAGAAATAGTAGCCAATCTTTCATCATCTTCGAGAATATTATACCATTTAGCTAATTGTACATAATATTTCCATAATCCATTATCTGAAGCCTGGCTAATTGTTACCTTCTGTGAATTAAACTGTTTTAATTCATCTCATGTTAAATTATATTTTGCCTCAGAAATTCAGCAGAATCCGAATATAACAACCAAAGATAAAATTAGAATCTGAATTTTATTTTTCATTTTTATAAACGAATAGGGAATAAATCTATTATTCAGAGTATGAATATTAGTTTTGAATTCAAGTTTTTTATACCAACGAATCATCCACACACATTCATACCGAAAAAAGCTGAAGCTTATCAAAAGCTTGATTTTTACTTTTACAGTAAAGAGTATCTCCACAAATTGGATATCAAATAGCAGATAAATGAGCACGAATCTGATGACGAATTCATTTATGAATCTTTACTACAATTGTAGAAAGATTTTCTTTTTCATTATAATCAATTTCACATATTTCTGACTCTACCTCAGCTCTTCGTCATTTTCGTC
>Ga0265298_10002955_pt1 | contig 22995 bp, 30 predicted proteins | sample AusTroGonzalo_MG_3_FD_193486 | JGI IMG/M metagenome (GOLD analysis project Ga0265298, IMG submission 193486) | Bovine rumen microbial communities from tropical cattle in Woodstock, Queensland, Australia - Gonzalo_01 | ecosystem: Host-associated > Mammals > Digestive system > Stomach > Rumen ...
ATTTCCGATTTGGAAGGCCCTTAAACTAAACGAGTACGCCCATGTGTCAGATGTCGGTGGTGTCGTGACGGATGTGGCGCGACAGCCAGTCGTCGGTGCGGTTGGCCTCGGCATCGAGGTGTGCCTGCTTGCTTTGGCTTCGCAGTTGGCGGTGGGCTTCCTTGTGGCAGGCCACGCACAATAGTCTGACGTTCTCGGGATCGTAACAGCGGGCGACCATGCCATCGGGACCGTCGTAGGTGCGGGCTGCTTCGACAGGTCGGATGTGGTGGCAGTCTACGCCTGGCACCACGCGGCCTTCCTGCTTGCACTGCTCGCAGTCGCCGCCAGCCCTTTGCCACACTATCGCCTTAACTTCCCACCAGCGGCGGGCGTTCAACAGCTTTTGGTATCTTGGGTCTCTGCTCATGGCAACATCAGATATTCGTGTTCGTCTATCTGTTTGCGTATGCAATCACGTACATACTTGAACACTGATATGCCAAGGCTGTCTGCTATCTTCTTCACCTTGTCATACTCAGATTGCGTGAGCTTTGTTTGCACAAGAATGTTTGCTGGTTCCATGTCCTTTTGCTTAGTGTTGATAATCTTCACTCTGTTTCCGAACAAGTCCGTGATGACATCGGGGCCATCAGGACCGTCCCACAGGATAGCAGTCTCGTCGCTTGTCCGATTGTCGCTTGGCTTCCATGGGTTGTCCTTTGGATCACTCCAAGGTAATAACATCTTCATACGCTAATACTCTTGGTCGAATGGTCTCGGCATTCCTGCCGGTGGTTCGTCGTTATCAGGATTGCGGTGACTGCCTTCCCAATCTTGCACCTCCATGTCGGCAGTCTCGCGGTCATAGTCATCAAAGACTATGCGCTGCTGACTGTTGGCCAGCGAGTCTGGCGTGCGGTGCGGTACGCGGCGGTGCTTTTGTCCGTACACGATGTCGCGTCCGTAGTCATGGTATGTGCCATATCCTGGCAGCTCGTCGCGGTCGCTCTCGTCGAGGTCGAGCACGTTCTGCGCGTCTATCATGCGGCTCAGCGTCTCGCGGATGCTGCCGCTGTCCATCTTGTTGCCGAGTCGTGCTAACGCTTTGAAGTCGTCGGTGCCCATGACCAACTCCACGATGCGATTCAGTATGAGGTCTTTTGATAGTGTCTGCTGGCAGTCGCCCATAAATGGCTTGTCATACATGGCCAGTCCGAAGCCGTCGCGCGGTTTGCCGTCCTTCGACTGCTGGAGTATGAGGATTACCTGAGCGATGTCGAGCTCTGCGCGGGTGCAATAGTTGAACATCGAGGCCCAGTTGGTATCAACTTTTATCATATTCAACAGCACCTTCATGTCGGGCGACGGTTCGGTGGTGAGCTTCGCGGTCTCGATGAGGAATTGCACGCACAGCTTCAACAGGTCGTTGATGACGGCCCCGCGGCTTTGGGCAATGATTCGCAGTAGTGGAATCCACTGGGCGGGAATCTTGCACGAGATAGTCGCCGTTCCATCATTATTGATTTGTATCTGTTCTCCTATCATTCTATCTTATTCTTTAAATGTTCAATGGTCTTCATCTTCAGGTACACGTCGTAAGGTGGTCGCTGAAGGATGGGTATTCGCAGGAACTCCTCGCGCAGCCGAGCGGTGTTGTTACGCAGCGTCAACGGCAGGTCTTGTTCCTTTGCTTCAATACTGCGGTTAAACACCTTCGGCATGTTGTGCGCTTCCTCGCGTTTGCGCTGTCGCAAGGCGGCACCTTTTTGTAGGGCGTACTCGCGGTTCTTGCGGTACCACTCCTTTGCTTTTTGTCGGTAGTATTCACCTCGCTTTTCATAGTCCTTGCGGTTCCGCTCTTGTTTCTTCTCTAACTCTTCGGCTCTGGTCATATTATTCTACTACTTCTAAATTGAACTTCTCCACTAACTTCCCCACTATCGGGTTCTGGCTGATGAACTCCTGGAGCACTGCCTTGCCGCGTGCCTTCGAGTTGGTCATCATCTCGCGCAGGGTGATGTCGGCGATGTCGGCCTTGGGGCCGTCCTCTGGTCGCCAGCGGTTGCTGATGATGGTGGGGTTCACCTTCAGCTTCTTATATCCCGTCTCCTTGATGAGTGCCAGCGTGCGGTCAGCCCATGCCTTCGAGCCGTCCTTGTCGGGATAGACTACGATGTCACGGCCTTGGTCAATAAGCACCTGGATATGCTTGCGGTCGAAGAACTGAAGACCGCCTGTTGCCAGCCATAGGTGCTGCGTCATGCCGCCGTGATAGGTGGCCATGATGAGTGCCGTCTTCTCGCTTTCGACGAGGTGTATCTGAGCCTTTGGGCAGAACGGCAGCAGGTGTTGACCGAACAGGCACGTCTCGTAGTCGTACTCCTCTTCGTTATACACGCCTTGCCGGAACAGCTTCGAGTGTACCCAGTCGAAGTTGTACTGCGAGTCCTTGTCGCGGTGACCGTCGGCTCGGTAGCGCATCATCTTGCCAGTATGCACTCGCCCTTGCTCGTCTATCTGCCAGAACACCGACAACCCGTCGCGGCTCACGCCAACGGCATAGTTCTTCAGCATCTTCGGCAACCGTCCGCGCTGGTCGTCGTCCCACGGCAGCGAGTAGAGCCACCGCACGAGGTCTGACCCGCCCGCCTGCTTCATCATCTCGGCGGGAGTCTCCAGTGGCAGGTACAGCGTCTTGGGTTGTACCCTTTCAGACAGTCGCCGCGCCTCGGCCTGCCGTGCCTTCTCGATGATGGCGTTCAGCCGTTCGCTCCAGTCCTCCTTCTCGTCTTCTGGTATCACGATGCTGTACTTCTTTGCAAGCCACCTGAGCGCGTCGGGGTAGGATAGGCCCTGCTTTGCCATGAGGAACCCGATAGCGTCGCCGTGCGCTCCGCATGAGTAGCACGAGTAGGTGTTCTTTTTAGGGCTGACCTTGAACGAACCAGTGTGCCGGTCATCGTGGAACGGACAAAGGCACTCATAGTTCACGCCCTTCTTCTTCAGGTCGTAGAAGTCGCCGATGACATCCACCACGCTTGCCGCGTCCTTGATTTTCTCTTCGGTTAGTTTGTCGATTGTTGCCATTGTCGTTTCGTGTCAAAAATAAATCGGCTTTTGCCAATGTCGAGATTGGCTTTTGCCATTTTCAAATCGGCTTTTGCCGATTGTTTTTCCGCCTGCTCCCACCGCCGCGCCCAAACGTGGTCAGGATGGTCTGCTTTGAGTCAAAAGCTGAATCACACAGCGGTTAATGCCGTTGGGTCTTGCTATTGGATTTTTGCGCATGTGTATGCGTGCGCGTCGCCCGCTCTGGCTCTACACCCCACACCCCCAATATATATTATATTATATATTGTGGGGTGGGGGTGGTGTGGGGGCAGGCGGTGGGGTAATCATCAATATGGGGCTTCTTCATTGGTCGCTTCAAACGGCATTTCTTCTTCCTGCTTAGGCTTGACTCCGCTGTAGTAGTAGCGTCCGTTGTCGTGGCGGTAGATGATACCTTCTGAAATTCCGTCCTTGATGATTTTCTCCTGTTTTCCGTGGTTGGTATAGCCGAGATTCTTCAGGCCATTGATAATGTCCGTATATCTCGTGCCTCCCATGTTAGCAACACCAGCCTCCTTGAATATCTTATCAAGCTCATTGCGGTAAGCATCGCGCTTGTCGTCGGGCATTGCCTGTGTGTCATTGGTCATCAGCTTCGGCATACCGATGTGGTCGCGGTCGTCCTCGACGTAGTATTGCCAATCTGGAACGTCAGCACCACGAGCCTTCAGTTGTGTCACTGTGAACGTCACCGCACCCGATTCCTTGTTCTTATCCTTGACCGTACTGAGGATGTCCGTCACCTTGCGCTCCAGAATGGAACCAAGCGAACCAGCCATCTTGTCGGCCCGCCCTGGGTTCTGATGCACAAGGCACCACACCGAGCAGTTGTAGTACGACGATACTTGCATGCACTTGGTGATGATTTCCTGACATTCTTCGATGTCGTTGTAGTCGCGGATAACGTCGAGCATACCGTCAATGACTGCTACCGTCGGGCGTATCTCCCAAATGGCTTGTAGCACCATTTTCCAACGCATTACGGCAATTTTAGCCTCTTGCAACGGAAGCCCCGTTTTTCCCGCTTTCTCTGACCGCTGTGGCGTTTGTCCGTTCGCCGTGGGCTGTTGCACCACATCCGGCATTTGAACGTCACGTAGGCGCAATATTTTTAGTTCTGGGTGATGGTCACCCCATCGCCAACCCAACAGCCTGAATATGCGCTCACGGACTCGCAGCGTGTCGTTCTTCGACATCTCCGTATCAATGTAGAGTGCCGTGCGTTTCACGTCGTCAGGCAATATACATTTCAGGTTGCCGAATGCACCGCCAAGAATCGCCACGATGATCTGCGAGAAGGTCATCGTCTTGCCGTGACCGCTCTGACCCGTCAGCGCGTGGATATTGCCGAGTGGCGCAAAAGGGATGCCGCACCAGCTGAGTGTCCACACCGGCTGCTCGTACTTGTCGTCATCTTGCAACCAGTAGCCTGACAAGTCAGTGCCGAACCATCCGTCTTGCCGTAGCAAATCGGGAGCCTCCGGCAGCGTCGCCGCGTCCTGCGGTTGTTGAATGTTGTCTTTACTCTCTTCTGTCATAGTTCCTTATATTAAAAATGGAGCGACAGGCTCCGAGGCTCTTTAATCCAAGTTGGTCTCACGCTGACCACCCGTCGCTCCCACGTGATTCTCTATCCGAAGTCAAAGTTAAGTTGTTTCGCCTGTTGAATCGGCTCTGCAACCGCTTCCCGCACTATCGGCACTTCGGATGTCTGTCTGTGCTTCATTGCCCACTCTTGCCAGTAGCGGCTCTCCTCAACCAGCCGCGCCGTCACGTCCCGCATATAAGCCCACATGATGTCCTCACCGAAGTGGTCAATGAACGGGTCCGTCCGTTTATGCGTCGGAACGGTGGTGATATACCCGCTACCCATCTGTGGCGAGTATATCTGAACCACCGCCTGTTGATCTAAGCCTTCGTCGGACGTATCTGGCCAAACGCTTCCAGGTCGCCAAATCGGGTCGAGTTCCATAGGTTTAGAGGTTAGATGCCACGCTCTGTGCCGTCGGCTGCTGCTGACCAACAGGTCGAACGTCCCACGCCCTGACCTCGTTGAACCACCGCCCGTTGTACTCGTGCGCGTCAATCTCGAAGCTGACTGTCGCCTCCATGCCCTGCTGGACATTGAACTTCTTGATGCGGTCTTCACCGAACACCTCAAACACCATCCTCTTTGGGTACATCCCCGGCACCTCCAGCACGTACTGCTGACTCATCCACGTCTGTCCCGTCCTCTGCGACTGCCCACTGTTTGCAGGCATCACCGCAATAATCTTTCCTGTTACTTCCATACCTTATTATTTATTTACCTTGTTTTATCATTTCATCCGCGAACTTGCGGAAGGTTTTCACATCGTGACGCTGACCTGGAGTCATCGACTTGTCAGCGTAGAACGTCCGATAGATGGTTACGTGTCGCAAACCAACTCGGACCGTATGACCGCGAATCCACGAGGCAGGCGTGCGGAGCATCACCTGCTCATGGCGTTCGTTCTCTTTGGGTTTTCGCGTGTCGCTCCATCCAGTAGCCACAAACTCTACGAAGTTGCGGATGACCTTCACGCGGTCCGACATATCAACGCCCAACCTGTCGGGGTCGGCCATGCGCTGAAACATGTGGGCGGTGTAGATGTTCACACCTTGCACCGTCCGCCGTTCCTCGCCGGTGTCGTCATCGTGCTCAACGGTCATCACAGGAAGCATGATAGTCATATACATCGCCGTGAAATAATAAAGCACGTAACGGCAATAGGTTCGTGGCATTCCTTCGTCATCCTTCATCGACGACAACCACATCATCCAGCGATTGCAAGTCTTTGGTGACGTGTAATAGAACACCTCTGACATCGCGTACTTACGACCGTCGCCATACAACACGTCAAACACGGAGTCATACACCTTGTCGATGGCCGCACGGCTGCTGGTCATTTTCTGCAACCAATACTTCGCTCGCTTGTGGTCATCCCAGAACTCACGGTCAATGTCCGCAGGATTGCTTAGTTGTGTTATCATCTTTCTTATATCTAAAAGTTATGCCGTCCTTCATGTAGATGGTCTTTTCTGATAAGCAATATTTCTGGATAGTCTTGCTGGCGCATCCAGTTCTATTGGCAGCGTCAACGATGCTTTTATAGGATGCCAGCACCTTACCATTTTTGGTAACCTTCTCGACTTGTCTCGTTCTTGGCTTGTGATTCCCTTGATCTCCGCCTCTCCGTTGAATGAACTCAATGTGCTGCCTTCTTAAATAATCGGCAGCTTCGTGTCGTGCTTCCGCCGATTTTGACAACTTTAATATCTTGGCAATATATCTCACTTGCTCAATCTTGATACCAAATTCAAATGACAGGTCTTTGTCAGTAGTAAACGGATAAAGATTGACCAGTGTTGCCAACACGTCAATCATATCATCGCTGTTGCTTAGTCTGCGCTCACGCTCGGCAGCATCAATGTAGTTGCGGTGGGTTTCATTTAAGGCTTCGATCGCGGCGTCAAGTCTTAGATTCAATTCCTCAACCTCTTGCTCCCTATCCGCCCGCTCCCTTGCAAGTTCTCCTTGCAGGTGCTCAATCTTAGCCACCAGCACGTCGTCCGGCGGAATATCCTCCTTTTGGCTTTCGCTCAGTTTCGCTTCCAGTTTTAGACACTCATTCTGACTCTTCGCCAACTTGTGCTCCAAGTCATGAATCATTCTCAGATACCGCTGACGTTCCTGGTCATCCAGACCGTCCATCCTAAACTCCACACGGTTCGATGGTCGTTGGTCATAGATGACTCCACCGTGCTGTACGATCTTGCCGACGTTTCCTTTGACGTAGAACACGCCGCCATGCGCATCCAACAGCTCGATGTCTTCATTGATGGTAATCACCCCACCATGTACGGTGTACTCCATATTATTTTAGCTCAACGTTCCGGCAATCGCCATCAGCACTATCAGTCCAATCGGACAAACAAAAGCATAAAACCACCAAGGCTTACCGTCCAGCGACTTATTGTCGCTCAACAGCATGTCGATAAATTCTTTCATAGTTATAAATGTTTTAGTTTATACTGTTCCTTACGGATATTACGCAAGGCTTAATTGTATCGTTTCTTGCATTGCGATTCTATCATAAAAAATCAAAACCTTGCCACCTTCACAGGCAGCAAGGAAAATCAAATTCAATAATGTGTGCCTATGTTACGAAAAAAACTATAAATATATAAAGGTACACCCCACGCTTGGGTTGCATTTTTGGTTCTGTCTCCCGTCTGCGTTAGTGGCTTCGGAAACCTGCCGTCAGCAGGTGGGGCTTTCGCCCGCTTCACGCTACTACTCCTGTCAGTTCTCTGACGGGCATAATAGGCCGCATTAGAGTCCTTTGACCGGCCCGCACTCTCCGCCTCGGCTCATGACCTCCCGTATGCTCTCGACCTACCCATCCAGCTTTCTTGCAGGCTCTCGCGTCTTCCTGCGCTGCTGCCACTTCCCGTCTTCCTCCGACCTGTGAGCGAAATCGTTGCCTCCATCTCGTGAAGGTCGTTCAATACACGTACTGTTAGCCGGCCTATCGCTTGCGCTCTTACGGTACCGCTTTCATTGTGCCGCATCGGTTCTTTCTTACGGCAGGCTGAACTCGTCAGCCCAGCTCGCTATTGTTACACCCCCGTGCTATTGGTGGTTCTCAGGTATGCACCCCTGATGGTGTTTGTGGAAGGTGGTGGATTCGAACCCCCGTTTTGCTGTCGAACAGTATCGGTCTTACGTTGTCACTGCCTTGCTTTGCTGCCGCCTAACCTCTCAGCCAACCTTCCTGCTTCTTCTTTTGCGTCACGATTGTATCGTGCTATCATTCTTCGTCTTCAACAGCCCCTTCAGCTTGCCTTCCTGAATCATTCGGTTGATTTTATGCTTCGGATAAGCATACCGAGTGCAATGTTCCTTCTCGTCCGGCCAAATAACTGAAGCATATTCCCTCGGCAACAGATACCCGTTCTCATCCAGCCACTCCTGCGAAAACATCCCGAACTGTTCCAAGAATAGCTTAGGCTTCAGCCACACTTCGTCAGCCCCCTCCAACCGCTCAGTCAACTTGCGGTCAATCAATGCCAACAGCTTTGCTTCAAATATCCTATCCATAGTTCCTATATTGAATGTGTTTCGTCCGTTGCGTCGCAATTCGATTGCGACATTATGCCACTCTCGTAATTGTCACAGTCCTGCGCATAGTCCCTTCAACAGCCGGACTAATAGGCGCATTAAATTTCCAACCGTAAGTCTTTTCGCGGTTTTTCATCTGGCTTGCCAATGATGCAGCAGATCGTGCCTTGTCCCAGTTCGGAAGCGTGTAAGCCATTGAATCGCCCACCGTAAACTGCTCCAACATCTCGATTGTCACCTTGTCTATTACCATACCTTTATCTTTAATTTTTCTTAATTATTTGCTTGCTTTGCTACAACTTGGCAGAAAAAGCCGTATATTTGCAATCCAACTACTTCGCCAAAAGTGTGTTGCAAAGGCGGTTCTCCGCTTCGAAAAGACGGCCTCCCGTCTGACGGCTATTTTCTTGCCTCGTTGTTTTGCTTGCTTGCTTAATTTCGAGTGCAAATATACAAAACAATTTTGAATGACGTATAAAATCGGTATAAAAGTAGTGTAAATTTAAGGAACTTTAAGAAATAAAGGTATAAAATGGGTAAAATTGAGAACGATAAGATGCGAAAGCTAAAAAATGAGCACTTCATTAAAGCGTTCGAGTATGTGGCCCTATGTTTGAATATGACTCAGGGTTCGCTTGCTGAAGTTATTGGCAGTAAGTCATCGTACATTTCAAATTATCGCAATGGCATCCGTCCAGTACCAGAAGGAGTAATTGAAAACCTTATCAATATTTCTGCTAAAAAGCCAGAAATACATATTTTTAGCGAATATCTGTATGGGAATAGTGATATAATGCTGCTTGCAAACGTCACCGATGAAGAAATGGCGGAGGCAAAGTTGCGCCACGAGAATCCAGACTTTGATACAATACGGGCGCAACGACAAAATCATGAAAAAGAACTCGACCGTCAATTAAAACAATATATTGATCCTTCAAGCCAACAAAATGCCACTATCTCAGCATACATTGAAGCCATCGAGTCCTTGAAGCGCGAACTACGCACAAAAGATGAATTGCTTGCAGAAAAAGATTCCCGCCTTGCTGAAAAAGATGAGCGCATAGCTGAACTCAAAGCGCATAATATCGACCTCCGTCGTCAACTCGATAAATATCAGAATGCGGATATTGACCGCTACCCATTCCCTATCGGCGCAGCTGAAGGTAATAAAAGACAATCAAAACGAAAATAACAGCCTATGACATTTTTTTTGTTTACAATCATTTTTGTTGCTGTCTGTGTGTTCATTGTCCTGAAAACAAGCAAAAAAGAACCACTGCAACAACAGCAGCCACAACAGCCCATCCGCTTCGACCTTCTCGACGGTAATGGCGACCCATTACCAAATGAGCCAGTCGTTCAGGAACTCCAATATTTCTGCATCAAAGACAAAGGCTACCATATCACCGTCTGGCCCAAAGACAACAGAATCGGCGAAGTTCTGGAGTTCGCCATCGCGGGCATGTCGTACCGCGACGACATCGACGAATATCTCGGTGAGCACGTCGGCACCCTTGAAGCAGAACCAACAAATAAGTACGACCCTAACGCTATCAAGATACTCACAGGTGACGGCCACCACGTCGGCTACGTCCCTAAAGACATGACTGCTGAAGTACGAAAGCACTCTAAACTTCCATGCCGTTGCTACTTCTACATCGGCGAAAACGAAGGAACATATTACTCAGACTGCTATATAAAAATACAAATATGACAAAGATAGTCCCATTACATGACGATGACCTCCTTTTTCTCGATGTCCTCCCGGAACTCCACCCCGAGTTCATTGAGAAAGTGAGGAAATATCGACAAGCGTTTCCCCAAACAAAATTTCAAAACGATGGGGACGTCAATAAATAGACATATTCCATCAATCTATTTCGAATCCCGACGGAATCACGGATTAAATGGCAGGGCACCACCGTGAAAACGCGGTGGTGCTTGTGTATAGGGGATTATGTGGATTTTTGATGGGGAATATTGAAAGCGGTGTTTTTCCGTTTAATTCCGTTTTATTTGGCGGTTGTTTCCCCATTGTTTCCCCTGATGTTTCCCCATATATGAATAATTAACTAAAAACGATATAATAATGATAAAGACAGCGATAATATACAACCATAGGGGCAGGTACGGAAAGGACGGAACGGCTCCGATTGAAGTGCGCGTTACTGTCAATAGGCGTGCGTACTATATTAATACTGGCGTGCATGTGCGCCCGCGTGAATGGAAGTTTGATAAAGTGGTGAATCGGAAGGATTGCGAAGAGATGAATGAGCGCGTAGGCATTATGCTGAAGCGTGTGGACGGGATAATCAATGAACACCTGAAGGATGGGACGGAGTTGAATATTGACTTCGAGGAGGTCAGGCGGTTGGTTCGTTCACCAGATAAGCGCGTGAGGCGTAGCGTGCACAATGGCAACATACTGGCGATAGCACAGGATGCTGAAGATATGACGGTGTGGATGCAAGAAGAGATTGAGAAGTTGGACGTGGCGCATGGTACCAGGAATCATTATAAGGTTTCGGTGGCTGCTTTGATTGAGAGTGGTACCATGCGGAAGTGGTCAGAGCTGACGGTGGAAAATGTACATCGGTTTGACGCTTTCCTGCACAGGATTAAGAAGCACCAGACAGACGCGGATGTGAAGGCTGGGAAGGCGGTGGAGTATATCGGGCAGGCTACGGTGAGGAATTACCACAAGGATATTAAGGCTTTGCTTGGCCGCGCTTTGAAGTTCGGTTTGATAACTGCAAACCCATACGACCGAATGAAGGGCGAGATTAAGCGTGGGGACAAAGAGACGGTGGAGTTCCTGACAGATGCTGAACGGGCGAAGATTGAGGGGCTGACTATCAATGACTCAATGTTGTCGACGGTGCGGGATGTGTTCGTGTTTCAGTGTTACACGGGAATGGCTTACAGCGATGCGATGGCATTTGCACTTGATAAATGCCAGCAGGACGGTGACAGGTTGACGTACTCGGCTCCTCGTGTGAAGACGGGGGTGTGGTTCTATATCAGGGTGCTGCCGAAGGCTCTGGAAATTGCGCAGAAGTATGGAGGGCGGTTGCCTCGCGTGGCTGATCAGACGTGCAATGCTAATCTAAAGACGATTGCAAACGTGACGGGTATCACGAAGAAACTGACGACGCATGTTGGAAGGCATACGTTTGCAACGTGGATGCTCAGGAATGGGGTGCCTATTGAGCACGTATCGAAGATGCTGGGGCATCGGAAGATTACGCAGACGCAACGATATGCGAAACTGATGGCGATGGATGTGTACGGCATGTTTGATAAAGTCCTTGCAGCAAAACCGCAAGGCACAACGGACGCTGATGGTGCGATGGAATCGCAACGCAAGAAACGAAGGAAATAATAGCCGCTATGACATAGCGGCATGCTGAACAAAAATTTAAAGTTATGATTTGGGGATTATTGTCAATGGTTGCAGTTTTGGGCGTATGGATTGCCTGTGTGTTGAAAGCTGAGGGCGGTGAAACTTACGAAGACCGTCAGCAGAAAATGGCCGAGAAAATGTTCGGCAACAAAGAAAAGGGCGACGTTTAGTCGCTCTTTTTATATCCCATATAGTTTTCGATTAATGACTCCCATCAGTTGGTCGACATATTCTCTCAGTTCTTTCTCGACGTCTTTCTCTATGCACCTGGGAGTAACTCCATCGTTATCCATCAGCACCCGAGGCTCCTTTGTGGTTCCGCTCTTCATAGTGACGCGAACAGTGTAGACTTTACGCCACATGTATTCATATTCCTTTAGTTTATGCAGCGAGTCATTTACAACGCTGCCGAACCGCCATGAGTTTTCGATGTCGTTCGACATTTTAGCAAAGTCTCTGATGACTCCCTCGAATTGGGTTTCAGTGATAAATCCCTGATAATAGTCATTTTCTGCTTTTGTTAGTCTGTTTATTTCTATAGATAGTCCGATGGTTGCCAGTAGGCTATCTTCTTCGATGACTTCTATATCCTGAATATCTTCACGGAGTTCTGGTACTTGCTCCTTAACGAATTGGCAGGCATTGCGTCCTCCCTGTCCGTATTTTAGTTGTTCGGTATTGCATGATGCTATGCAAAAAATGGCCATAAATAATAAAAATACTTGTTTCATAGTTGTTTGTTTTTAGTGAGACGTATAGAATTTCGTGGCAAAGATACGAAAAAGTTTTGAAAAAGTTTGCACGGATGGGAAAAAGTTTCTATATTTGCAGCCGTCTCACTTATTGGTATGGATGGATATTTGCGCGAGAAGGGGTATTGGTCCCCTGGCTGAGCGCATTATTTGCGTACCATCGAAGTAAGTGAGACGACATCGAGGACAGCTGGGGGACTTTCCCCTTTTTAATAACTAAAAACTGTGTGACTATGAAAAGAATTATTGATTTTGTGGTGGCCTTGATGGCTGCAATGGTGATTGGATGCTCATCGGAGAACGACGAGCAGCGAGTAGTGTATGAACCGGCCGAGGTTACGCTGACATTTTCGCCGTGGGTGATGGAGCCGGAAGGGAACGCCGATGCAATCGGCGGGCAAGAGACGAAGCAGGCCACGACGAGGGCGGTGGCGTCGATTGCGGGTGTCGTGTCTCGGTTGGATGTGTGGATATATGAAAGCGGCAATGAGGTGGCGGCCGTTCATCAGGTGGCGACTGATGACGGATTCGGGACGGTGACGGCAACACTGGACAGAACGAAGACGTACACCATCTATGCGGTTGGCCATAATAGTGACGGAGCGGCAACGCTGGCGAACGGGCTTGTGAGTTTTCCGTCTGACATTATACGCGAGTCGATGTTTTATACGGCGGAGTTGTCGCCTGCCTCGTCGTCTTCGCTGTCTTGCCTGATGCAGCGTATAGTAGGAAAGCTGAGGATTGAGACGACGGACAATGTGCCGACGAGTGCAAGTTATGTGACCATAGCAGTGGCTACGGCTGCAACGAAGTGGAGCGTGGCGGGTGTGCCTGGCGAGGCGACGGGGCGCACTGTAAGGATCAATGGAGTGGGGTCGATGGTCGGGCAGACAGTGGCTCTGAACTGCTATCTGTTGTCGACAATGGACGCAGCGACAGAGTTTGACGTGGTGGTGACGGTGTATGATGCCAACGACGGGGTTCTGATGCAGCGGACGTTCGAGGATGTACCTATCAGGAACGGATATAAGACGACATACCGAGGGGCATTCTTTACGGGTGTTATGTCGGCATCGTTTACTGTGGATGACTGGAGCGAGTATGACGTTGTGGAGTTTTAAAATATGACAATATAGAATATTGGTGAAAAAGACGAAGCATAAAAAAGAATGACTATGAAAAAAGCAATTATAATAATGATAATGGCGGTGGCGGTAGTGCTGGCCGGATGTGAGAAGCCAATAGTGACGGACAGCGAGGACGGAAACGTGGTACTCAGGTTCTCGATGACGAACAGCGACGCGACGACCAGGGCTACGATGAGCAACTATTTCTCAAAGCTGAATATCATGCTGTTTGACGATGACGGTGAGCGGGTGTTTGATAAGGTGATTACGCAGACGAAGGATGACGATGACTTTGGTGTTTTGCGGTTGTCGCTGACGGCTGGCACATACTGGGTGGTTGCTGTCGGTCACTCATCAAAGAAAAGCGCAACTATCAAGAGCCCGGAGGTAGTGCAGTTTACGGCCTCGGAGGGTGAGAAATTGACGGACACGTTCTGTGCGTGTGAGCGGATTGAGGTCGGTGGCGAAACGATAGACCGCGAGCTGACGATGTATCGGGTGGGTGCCATGATTCAGTTCTGCCTGAAAGATGAGTCGTTTCCTGTGAATTTCTCGCACTTCAAGATGGATTATACGGGCGGAAGTGCGAATTTTAACCCGACGACGCTGGAGGGTATTACGAAGAGCACGCAGAGTGAGATGAGGACGACGAACGAGATTCAGATTTACCAGGCGTTTACGTTTCCGTATTTAGACGTGGCTGGTAGCATCAAGATGACCTGCACGGCGTTGGATGTGGACGGGCAAACCATCAGGAAGCGTGTGTTTGAGTCAATTCCAGTGACAAGGAACAGGATCACGACGTACACGGGGCCGTTCTTTAAGGATGGTGACGGGGTGTTTACGCAGAGTGACTTTTCGTTCTTGATCCATGCTGATTGGGAGGGGGAGGACTTTTATACGTTTTAGGCCATACGGCGGGCGATTATGAGAGCCCGCCGCTGCCTTTGAAGACGAATGAGCCTTGTATGAGATTGCCGCGAGTGCTGGTGACTTTGGCCTGCTGGCAGATGGCTGTGCCTGACATGAGGGTGGAGCCTGCACGGTTCTTGACGGCGAGGGTGTATGTTTGGCCGATGCGCAGCACTTCGGTGATGTTTGCGACTGCTGGCACGAGGTAGTTGACGGTCACGGACCATTCTTTGCGGCCAGTGATATAGGTGCGCCATGCTCCTGTGCTGGGTGATGCCACTTCGAGGGTTTCGCAGGATGTATTGATCTCGTTCGAACGTTCTGCGCTGTCGGATGTGCCACCGATGACGCTGCCGTTGAAGTATATAAGAAGATTGTTGCCGTTTGTTGCCATAGTTGTTGTTGTTTAATGTTATAGTAATTCACTGTTTTGCAATGTCAGTTCCACCTCGTCATCCCATAAATGGAATGCTTGTGCAATGATTCTCCATTTCTTACTCATGTAGCTGAATAGTCTGACATGTGGGAATGATAGTAGCATACTTAATCTAAACTTAGATGTCAATTCCCTGCGTGGTTGGAAGAGATATGGATAGACGGTTACTTTGCTGAACCTTATAGTAGTACCTAAAAGATGATCGTTTAACCTGTACATTGATATAGGCATTTCTACCTGAGATGATATGGCGGGATTAATCGCTCCTGCATAGCTTGGACTGCTGGTGTCTCCATCCGGACTTATGACGTCACTGTCTGTGGCTGGCTTGTAAAGATATTTTGCGTAGGGCTTGCTGTTCTCTAATACCTCCAGTTGTACGTTGTAGATGAATATAAGGGCTTTCGCCGGCAATGGTGGTAGGTCGCTGTCGTCGGCACCGTGGTTGTATTTGAACGTCACCTGTACATAGTTTTGATTGCTGGTGTCGAGTGCCGTTGTAATGTAATTTTCTGACACGTCACTATTTTGTGCCAACCCTCCTATGAGCCCTAACTTATTTCCTAACATATCATACGATAGGCTGTACTTTTGATTTGTTCGCTTGCGTAGATAGAAACGTAGCCAAAACAGTTCGTGGTTTGTTTCGTATGATCCACTGAGGCTGATCATAAATCCTTCTTTCCCGTTCCACGCGACGCAGTTCTGTCCGATGTTAATTTTGTCATTGCTGTCGAATGTTAGCGGGTTCAGGTTTGTGCTCATTTCCTGACACAACGCCACTGGTACCAAGTTGCACAGACTGAAAATCTCTGCATGGTTTGGGAAAACATCTCCGCTTGGTACAAAACTTGGCGCAATTACCACGCCATTGTTTGTTGCAACGTATGTTCTTGCCAAGCTAAAGTCACGTGTTTCAGGGTCTCCTTCATACGATATTTCGATTCCGGTTTCTGGCATGAGCATACGGATGTTAGCGTCGTTGTCGGATAACGTAAAGAACTGAGTCAAATCAGTTGCAGATGAAGGTATTGCTGAATCTTGTCTATATCCCGCTTCTCCGATGTGTCCTACTGGATACGAGCAATATACGTCTTCATAGTCGAATGCGGTAAAGATAAGAGACGTCGGAGTGTCGTGACATATCCAGCCAAATGCCTTGCATATAGCTTCTATCAGGTAGGAGTGTGATACACCCTTCATGACCTTTGAACTTGCATTTTGACTTTCGCTATGGTGGTAGTCTTCGTTCCACGGAGTGACTACGAGTGTCGATATTTCCATCCATAAACCTACATCGTTCGGGTATCCATAGTTTTTGGGAAGATAGACGTAGCTGTATGTGCTGCCAGATAGCACCACATCAAGCATTTGCCCAAGCGACGCAGAGGAAGGCGGGAGATATAAGGTGTTTGAGAATGTTTTCTTTTCAAACAATCCTAATGGACTGATGACTGGAAACTCCAATATGCGAGGAACTGGAACTTGCTCATTGCTGAAGTCCTGCACCTGGATATATCCATTGAATACTATTGCACCATCGTATGACACTTCAACATAGCGGTCGAAAGTGTTTGTTGGTCGTATGTCGCTCCATAGGTCAAACGTGTCGGTTTCTACTATCCTGATATATCCTGTGCTATATCGAAGTACGCCGTTTAAGAGGTCGCTGTCGTTGTCCTCTTCAAAATAGAACGGGTCAGCAGCTCCTTTTAGTTGTAGCTGCTGTGAACCTGTATATCCGCGTTTATATATGTCGATGCGGCAGCTTGCACCTGCTCTCGACATAAACGGAATCGTCCATAAAATATTTCCTTGAGTCCATGCCATAGTCTTACTTCATTAAGCCCATCCTTCTGAGCATGCTGGTTGTTACTATTTCTCCCTGTCCCGTTCGGCGGAAGTGGTTGTTCACTCCGAGTACAATAGTCTCGCCGTTGGTGTAGGTTGGTGATGAGTACGCGACGCCTTCATTGTTGCCTGCGAGCTGCGAGGCAAGGTTGCCTTGGGCGGCTTTGTTGAGAATTAATTCGCCGGACGATGCCAATATGGGTACGTTATCAGAATAGTTGTTTCCGGGTATGACCATTCCGTTTGCAGCATGTGGAACAATGCCGCCGGTCTTGAAGAACGGGATGAATCCTGTGGTGACGTTGGCCCACATGGCTGTGGTCAATGCGCCAATGGCGATGGTGTTAGCGGTGAGGGCTGATGTTTGGAATACGCTGATGACAGTCTGCACACCTTGGATGACGGCCATTACGCCTTCGATGACTCCCACGAGGTCTTTTATTTCTGACGGCAGCTCGACGCCCATCTTCTCGAGTCCGCCAGCGATGCTGTTCAGTCCGCCGAGGGCTTTCGATGCTTTGTCCATCGTGGTGTCGCCTTCGCGCTTTTTCCTCTTGCCGGTCTTGCTGTCGACGCTATCGCTGATGCCTTTATTGATTGAGTCGCTGAGCAGTTGTGCGTTGCCCAGTTTTTCTAACAACGAGTTGAACAGTTCGCTTCCAACATCAGCCTGTCCAAGTTGGGTTTTCAGATTTTCGATGAGGGCGGTGACGTTTTCCTGATTCAGTGCGAATTGGAATGGGATGGGCGACGTGCCCAGCTTTTGGTCGACTTGCTCAGTGAACGATTTGAGTGCAGAATCGTCGACTTTTAATCCTACTGGGATATTGATATCGCCTTGTTCTGTATTTTCGAAGGTGTTCGTACCTCCGAGACGGGCGACTTCCTTTTCTGCTTCGCGCACTTGCTTAGATGCAGCGGTGTAGTCTTTCATGTTGCCACGTTCCATAGCGTCAGCCTGCTTACGCTGCGCTTCAGCGAGTTTCTTTTGGGCTTGTTCTTGCTCGCGGGCTGCTTTCTGGTTGGCCTTTTCGGTTTCGGTCAGGGTCTTGATTTCGCCGCCGAGGGCCACGAATTTCTGCTTGGCGTCGTCCTTGACGGCTTTGTACTGTGGATCGGCAAAGGTCTGGTAGGCGTCGTCGGCAGCTTCGAACAGGCTTTCGGCTGCACGCTTCTGCACTTTCTTGAATTCGGCCTCGGTAATGGTGCCGGAGTCGAGTTCGGCCTTGGCTTTTTCGAGCGACAGCTCATATTTGTGCTGTGCGTCGGCCATGCGCTTCGCGGCCTTTTCCTGCGGAGTATCGGTGTGGGACTTGTTGCTTGTGTTGAATGCTTTGGCCAGCGTCTTTCGCCATGCGTTGATGGTGTTAGTATCTTTCAGGTCGTCGAAGTGCTTGCCACCGATGACGGCTCCAGTATTTCGGTCGGTTATTTCGACGTAACCGCCAGGGGCTTGCACAACGTGGTCTTTGCCTGGCTGACGTGTAGGAGATGGTATAGGACCGTCGGCAAGGTTGGGGATGCCGGGCTTGAACTTGAAGCCGCCACCATTCAATATTTGCTGAATGCTTGCTGCCGACCGCATGAGTGGACCCAGTACCGTCGTCAGCAAGTCCATGCCTGCGAGCTTAATGGCGTTGAAGCCTTGCTCCCACTGTTCAGCAATTGGCATAGCTTCGTTTCCGAAGTCGACCATTTTATTCTTTGCGTCAGCAGCTGCACGTGCGGCACGGTCTGCGGCTGTTTCCACGTAGTCGCCAGCCTTCGACATTTCCTCGCGGATAATTTCTGCAACGGCCTGCGTCATGGTCTTGCCTTCGTTCATGCGCTTGGTGAGTTCGGCTGCTGATATGCCGAGGTTGTCGAGAATCTGCTTTGACTGACGTCCGAGACCGTTGACGATGGAGTTGACGAGGTAGTCGATGCTTTCGCCGGTGTCCTTGGCTTTCTGCTGTGCAAATGCGAGATAGGTCGCAAGGTCTTCGAGTGGCAGTTTGAAGTTCTCGAACTTTATGGCCTGCTTCATCAGTTCTAATTCGCTGACGGTGCCGTGTGTGGCTTCCTTCAGGGCGTCAAGCAGGGTGGGGTCATCCAGACGGTCGAATGCTATGCGAACGCCCTCGGCTTCGCGTGCCAACTTTACACTTTCATTCAGCGTATCGGCAATCTCCGCGCCTATTTTCGTAATGCCCTGTGCAAGCAGGTTACCACCAGCTACTTGCAACATGCCAGCGAAACCACCCTCTCCGAACAGACCGCTGCTCTTGCTTTTTACGTCGTTTATTGCGTCGCCCAGTCCATAGAGTTCTTGCTTGGCATCCTGAATGCGGCCTTGCAACTGCTGAAGGCTTCCTGCGAGTGCCTTTCCGAAGTCGCTGTTGCGCTGTTCCTCGCTCAGCTTGTTGTATGCTTTAGCTGCATCGTTGAACGAGCCAACGAGGTCCTTCACTCTATCTTTGACGTTGTTGGCCCCGCTTTCGATTTGTCCCAGTGATTGTGCGGCCTTTATAGCCTCTTGCGAGAAACCCGTGAAGCTCTTGCCTGCGTTGCTGGCAACATTCACGACGTTCTTCAACCCCTGCGCTGCGTCGCGGAGTTTCGAGTCGAATTGGGTCGTCTCTAATTTAAATTGGGTGATTACTTCTGCCATATCTTATTTGAATTCGTCTTTTAGTATTTTGTCGATGAGTTTTTGCAAGCGTTCTGCTGACCGTTCGAGTTCTTTTTGCGATGCACCTCCGAACCAGTGGCGTGCGGTTATGCTACCGCGATTACCTCCGAGTTGCTTCTTTTTCCATATTGAGACACCACCCGTTTTAAGTTCACGACCTCCCCAATTTGTGATGGCGCGGTCGCCTGTTCCTTGGTTCAAGAAGCGAAGTATAAAGCCGCGATCTTTTCCCTGATATGACATGAGCTGTTCAGTTCGTTTGCTTCTTGGTTGGCGGTTGCCGCCTCGCTTGGGCAGTCCTTTTCGCTTGGGCTCGTAGAGTCGTCCGGCACCGGCCTTGCGCGATTGCAGGATATTGACCTGTCCACCGAATATTCGCTTGTAGACTGAGAATCGTACAGCGCGATAGGCTTGTCGCGGGTCGCTCTTCATGTCGAGTCCTGACGTGGCGTTCTTGCTGAGTTCGTTGCGGGCTTCCTTCAGTATCTCACGAATGGCACCCCGCAATCGTTTTTCGAATGTGGGATCTGTGGTGCGAAGGCTTTTTAGTTTCTTTTCGAGCTCATCGATGCCTTCAATGGTTACTGCTCCGTTTTTCAATACTGCCATAGATACGAAAAAGTGCGGTTAGTCCGCTATACTAACCGCACCATTGGGCGTAATTGGTTTACTTAGAAGGGCTGTTGCCTATTGTCCGAGTTCGTCGCTGTTGTTGTCGCCGACGTTAGATTCGGCCTCTGCGGCGCGGGCGTTTTCTTCGCGCATCTGTCGCTGGAGTTCTTCTATCTGTTCGTCGGTCAGTTGGCCGGTGGGCAGTGTGTCGTCTTCCCAGGGGAACTTCAGGAGGTCGGAGGGTTTGTAGATGCCCACCTTCTTGATGTCGGCCATTGAGACGCACATGAGGTTGTAGGTCTGCCAGCGTGTGGCACTCCACATGTCGCGCGAGCGGCGGTGGTAGCCTCTGATGATGAGTCGCAGCTGCCAGGCGCGGAGTTCGTAGAGGAATTCGTGGTTGGTGCGGCCTATTTCGCCCACGATGATCTCATAGAGTTCGTGGGCGGAAATCAGTTTTTTGTCTTGTCCTCGTCGTCAGCGTCTTTCTTTTCGGGCTGGTCTTCTTTGGGCAGCACGTCGGGGATGTGCATCCACTGGGTCATGCTTTCGATGACGGCAGTGGCGAGTTGTCCGATTTCTGCACCGCTGGCCTCGGTCATCAGTCGCTCGATGGTAATCTTGGTGTCGGGGTTGGCTGTGATGATTGCGGCCATGTAGAGTGCCAGTGAGTTTTTCTGCTTGTTGAGGGTCTCGATGTTGAAGGCCTCGCCGGTGATTTCCTCATAGGCGATTTCCACGGCCATGTTGAAGCGGATGTCCACTTGCTCGCCGAGGATGGTGATGGTTTGTTTGTTGTCTGTCATAGTGGTTCGGAGTTTTTGATTAAATTACAATGATGGTGTCGGTGTTATGTCATCAGGAGTCAAGTCCTTGATGCCTGTGAACTGTGCTGCCCACGTGGAGTTGTTGCGGTTCTGCGCCACGATTTGCAGGTCGGTGAGTATGGCTTGGCCCCAACAGCGGTTGCCGAGTCCTGCCACAGCGCGGTTGTTGGTGCCGTTGGTGGGTGCAAACATCAGGTAGTAGGTGTTGCCCACGGTAAGTTCTTCGAGGTCGACGGCCCCTGCGTCGGCAGTGTCTTGAACGAGTGCCTCGGTCTGTACGTCCCACGCCAGTCCTGTGACTTCTTTCTGCTCCCAAGCGTTGTCTGTGTCTTTCGTTGAAGACTCGCCGACGACCGCGCTGACGTGCAGCGTGCACGACATGGCGGCGGCTATGCACTTACGGTTCTGTGCGGTGGTGCCGACTAAGATTCGAAGGTTCTGACCTTTTATTGTTGCCATGATTCTTGTTCTTTGTTTGTTTGTGTTTCTGAAAACGACGCCCGCCCTGGTAGGTGGTAGGTCGGGCGTCGCGGGGAAGTATGATAAAGACGCTGAAATTGATGGTCTTTAAGACAATGCGCCGGCTCCTGTGAACTGACATGTGAGTGTCGAGTTCTGTCGGTTGGGTGCATTCAGACTGTAGTCTGTCAGGTAGGCATCGCCGCTCTTCTTGATGGCGGAGTTGTTGCCCGTGCGGTTGTTGGTGCCGCTGGTGGTGTCGAAGGTAAGCGTAACCTTGGTCTTATTGATGATCAGACTGAGCAGGTCCGTAGGCAGTTCGCCGTTCGTGCCGTTGTCGGTCAGCGTCACCAAAGAATCGGTGCTGGCGTCCCATGACAAACCAACTACTTCGTTGTTTGCCCAGTCGTTGGCGTCGTCTTTGGTCGACGAGTCCTCAGTCTGAGCTGCCACGTGAATGGTACAGCTGGTGGCCATTGCTATGCACTTGCCGCCAACCATGACGCGAAGGTTTTGTCCTTTGATAGTACCCATAGCTGTGTATTACGGATTAGTGTCGCACACGTATTGCAGCACCTGCCAGTAGCAGGGCTTGTCAGGGTCATACTGAATGCCCGATGCCGTGAAGTCGTACTCGTCCGGCACGTACTGGTAGTCGTCCCATGCGTGACTCTCGGTGTCTTCGAAATACTCGATGATGGTCTGGCGGACGCTTTCGGTGATCTCGCCCAGCGCGTCGCGGCTTTCGGCTGCAATCTCGATGGATATGGTCACCTTGTCGTTGTCGCCCTCGAAGCTGTTGTCCTTCGTGAAGCCCTCGTTCTGTAGCCCGTCGAAACTGATAATCAGGTATGGCAGCGGCTCGTTCGCAAGGTCGTCGTCGGGCACGGGAATGGCCGTCGAGTATATCCGACCGCCCACCGTTGCCGTCAGCTCGGCATTGGAGCGAAGCGCGTTGTAGAAGACTTTATCAGTGATGAGTGACATGTTGGTGCAATACTATTGTGCAACGTGTTTACTTTTTGTTTCGTTTCGCAGTCATCCCGCTTCCTTTTGGGAAGCCGGCGGGCGGTCAGCCTGTTGCCGTTTGCATCGGAGCCGCCCGTCGGCATGAACTACTATGACAGTCAGTTCTGGTTATCCCGAAAGTAGCGAGAGAGAATAGAGAGTTTAGTGAGTCGTGGGCTCTTCGACGAGCTTGATGAGCTTGAAGGCCTGTGGCGTACCGTTGCCGCCGTTGACCTTACCTGACAACTCAACAAGGCTGTAGTCAACTGACATGCCCAAGCCAATCACATTACGATCAAAGTTTTCCTGACTTGTTCCGTCCACGTTGAAGGCAATGCCGTCAGCATAGACCTGCTCGTTCAGGTAGCCGAAGTGACCGATACCGATGTAACGGTAGGTAGCGTCCTTGGTGGCCACGCCGTTGCTGGCAATAGCGTAGTCGATGTAAGGAGATACCTTGTAGCGATAGCCTACGCACTGGCCGTCCTGTATGACGGTGCGCTCGCCCACGCTGTTAGGAATCAGCTTGGTGAACTTCAGGTCAACCTCGGTGGTCTTGTCCATGATGATTTCTGGGTCGCCCTCGAAGCCGAGGTCGTACATCTTGGCAATCTCCTTGGCGAGGTTCTTACCGATGTTGTCGTCGAGCGTCAGCTCAACAACCTCCACCTGTGCGAACGGGCTCTGGAGCTTGTCGTACT
>Ga0265298_10002956_pt1 | contig 22989 bp, 16 predicted proteins | sample AusTroGonzalo_MG_3_FD_193486 | JGI IMG/M metagenome (GOLD analysis project Ga0265298, IMG submission 193486) | Bovine rumen microbial communities from tropical cattle in Woodstock, Queensland, Australia - Gonzalo_01 | ecosystem: Host-associated > Mammals > Digestive system > Stomach > Rumen ...
GGAACAAACCCGCCCTCTACGCGGCAGAAGCGCGGAAACGCGAACTGCACCTTCGACTCGTAGCACTCTTTCATCAAGTAGAGCGCGTGCGCGGCGAGACTCGCAGCTTCCCTGCGCCACGGTGTAAGCCCGAGGAGAAACGCGCACCCGAGGATGCGAAAGCCCGCGCGGCCAGCGCGAAGCTGCGTCCAGAGACGCCATTCGTAGTCGGACTTCGGCCCCGCCGGATGAAAGAATTTGTACCGCTCCTGGTCGTATGTCTCCTGAAAGCAAGTGAGCGATTCAAAGCCCGCCTCGAACATCGCCCTGTACCCTTCCTCGGTCTGCGGCGCGACTTCCAAGGAGAGATTCGAAAACATCGGCTTCAAAAGACGCGCGACGTCGCAAAAATGCTCGATTGAATTTACCTTCGGGTCTTCGCCCGCGACGATGAGGAGATTGTCGATTCCGCTCGCGCGTATCGCCTCGGCCTCAACCTTGATTTCGTCAAGTGTCAGATTGCGCCTTACCGTTCCTGTGTGTTCGCGGCGGAAGTCGCAGTACTTGCAGTGGTTTACGCATGTGTTGCCGATATAGAGCGGCGCATAGACGCTCACGGTCTTGCCGTAGTACTTGATTCGTGCAAGACGCGCCTTGACGCGCATCTCGTCCATAAACGGATACGCCGCAGGCGAAATGAGATTCAGTAGGTCGAACCAGTCGTGGCGCTCTTTCGCAAGCGACGCCTTGACCATCTCGGGCGTCACCTTCGAGAAGTATTCATCGACCTGTTCGGCCGTGTATTTCAACAGTGGAAACATCGCCGCCTCACTTGAATATGTCCATCGGGCTCGTTGCACTTGCCGTCGTACGCGAGGACGGCGGACCGGCCTTGAGCGCGATTTCGGCGGCGCGAACAGCCATGCCGAAAGCACAAGCCATCTCGACGGGATCGTCTGCCGCCGCTACTGCCGTGTTCGCAAGAACCGCGTCCGCGCCAAGTTCAATCGCCTCTGCGGCGTGCGAAGGAAGCCCGATGCCGGCATCGACGACGACTGGAACATGACTCTGCTCCACGATGATCTCGATCATGTCGCGCGTGCGGATTCCGCGATTGGAACCGATGGGGCTTCCAAGCGGCATGACGGCCGCAGCGCCTGCGTCTTCGCAGTGGCGCGCGAGAACGGGATCGGCGTTGATGTAGGGAAGAACGACCATTCCAAGCTTCGCGCACTCCTTCACCGCCTCAAGAGTCTCCACAGGATCGGGCAGGAGGTACCGCGCATCGGGATGCACCTCGATCTTGATCCAGTTGTAGCCCGCGGCCTTCCCGAGCTTCGCGATCCTCACCGCCTCCGCCGCGTTCCGCGCGCCGGACGTGTTGAGCATCACCTCGACCTTCGAGCGGTCGATCACGCCCAAGATGTCGTCATGCTCCGCGTCGCCTTCGTGGACGCGCGTGAGTGCAGTCGTCACAAGCTCCGTTCCGCTTGCGTCGATTGCGGCTTTAAGAAGCTCGCCCGACGCGAACTTGCCCGTTCCGAGGAAAAAGCGGCTCGTAAATTTCTTGCCACCAATTATTAGATCTTTCATTTTCTTTCCTTTCAAATTCGATCTATTGTTTTTAACGCAGAGGCGCAGAGCCGCGTAACCGCCGCGCAAGCGGGGCTCGCGATTCGTAGCGAGCCAAGCCGAGCGGAGCGAGTGCCGAGAGAACGCGGAGTTTTTTCGGGGTTTTGATAATTCACCATCTCTTATAACACCTCGTCTTTCTCTGCGCACTTTGCGTCTCTGCGACTCTGCGTTAAAATTTTAACTGCCATATTTATGCGTAACACTACAGTTCCTCTCCCAGCAACATTGCGACGACACTGTTTGCCTGCATCGCCGCGGCGATTCCGACGCGGGGCGAGGCGGGCGCGGCACTTTCGCCAACCGACGTCTCTCCGTCGCCGACTGCGACTATGTTGCCCATCTTCCTGACTCTCATCTCATTCGACCGCCCCCAGCCAGCAAGACCGCTCGCCGTGACGAGCTTCTTGCCAGAAGAAGCGAAAGACGAGACAAGCATTACCTTCGCGTCAACGACATCGAACGCCTCAACGACAATGTCGCAGTCCGCAAAGACTTCCTGCGCAGAAGACGCGTCAAGCTGCATGTCCACAGCGCGAATGTCGGCGTCAGGGTCGATCCTGAGAAGGTTCTCCTTTAGCGCCTCGACTTTCTTTTGCCCAAGCTGGTCGCGGAAGAAGAATTGCCTGTTAAGATTCGACTCGTTCACGACATCGAAATCCACGACGGTGAGATGCTGGATTCCCGCGCGAACAAGATGCATCGCGCAATTGGAGCCAAGCCCACCGGCGCCAGCAATCCCGACACGCGCCAATTCAAGCACGGCGCGTTCCTCGGGAGTAAGATAGGTATTTGCCGACATCTCAGCCCCCAGCCGTCATCTTGAAAACATCGAGCGAAGCGCCGTCAACGAGCGCAAGCGCCGAAAGGTCGGCTCCCGGCGCATACACTTCTCCGCCATATTCGACAATCGCCTTTGCTGGATCTACGCCTCGTGCCGAGAGAAACTCGGCAACCGTTTTCGCCGTCGTATCGACTGGCTCGCCTTGATAATTGATCTTCATCTTCTTCCTCCGCCGGCATTACCCGGATCAGGTTCTGCGGGTCTCATCTCAGCCGACGCACACCATGCCGCCAGCACCCCGTATGTCCAGTATTATATCATATTCGGCATGAACTCGGCCAAAGGCTGCAACGCAAAGCCAGATATCCTTGCCGGACTTTCATTCGTAGCGGAACGTCCAGAACTGCCAGCGCAGACGATTTGACGTCCACTCGTCCTTATAGTCATCGCAATATATCCACGTCCCTCGAAAATTAACTGTCGCCATCTTCGGCAAATAGTGCGAAATGTTGCCAAGCTGGTCACGCGGCTCAACGACAACTGCGTCCACGCCGGTCTCGAGCACCTCAAGCGAGGCAAAAAGAAAGTCAGCAGGGCCGATCTTTATTCCGTCAACCTCGATTGACGTCGGGAGGAAACGCGAGACATCCATCTTGGTCGCCGCCTTTCGCAAGCCCGCCGCCGTCACACGCACAGGCGTCTTCACGCCCTCTGGGGCGTATAGAAATCCATAGACCTTCCCCGGCACATGCTGTGGTTCACCTTTCAACAAGCGCACCGCCGCAAGAAAGCAATCGGCAATGCACCATTCCGCAGGTGCACGCACGGGTCCGAAATCCTTGAGAAGCGACCTTCGAATCGCCGGAATGTCCGCAAGTTCAATGGTGCGTCGAGGCCTTTGCGCCGCATAAAGCGCCGGACAGTCGGTAATCTCGAAGCGCGAATCGGACTTCAGTCTTCTCACAAAAGCGCGAAGGCGAGAGTAGAAGACCTCGGTATCCGCCGGATCCCGCGCCGGGGCATACGGCCACTTCCCGAACTCGTATTTGTTGCCGCCATAGAACACCCAGTCCCAGTGCTTTGTGCATACCACCATGTGCGGATGCATATATAACGTGACGACCTTCTGCTTCGAGAGCTGGTCCAGTTCCTTGTCAACGTCGCACGACTCTGGGTAGTTCGGGATAAGCTTTTCAAGCTGCAGACTGTAGGCATAGGTGAGATGGCGCTGGTTGCAATACCAGATATCGCCGCAATTGGACACGTCCTCGTACATGCCCGTTCCGCCGCCAAAGAACGGTATGCCAAGATCGGCATACAAGTACATCGCGACTATGGTATTGCCGTTTCCGGGAAGGACGCTGCACCACATCTTTTCCTTCCCCGTGGCCGCCTGAAGCATGCCAATGCCACGCGACTCCTCGTCCATAGCGTACAGATAGGCGGCATCGAAATCCTCTATGTCGGTCGCTTCGGTAATATTCGGATGAAGGGAATGGTAAAGGGTTTGCGTTCCCACGAAATGGGGCTTGAGGGCGTCCAACACGTCCATCCGCCGCCAGTCCACAAGCTTCTTGCCCAGATAGCCAATCATTGCGAAATGCCCTCGGACTCCCTCCGCCGAAAGGATGTTCGCTATGTCGCGTATCGCATCGGCGCTCCGTGGCTGGATGAAATCCTCAGTGTCGAAGAAGAACACGACCTTTGTTTTGCCTTCCCCTTGCGGCGGCGACACGGCGGAGTCTGGATTGATATCGGCATTGGCAACGCCCACCAAGCCAGCCGCGATGGAAAACAACATACCAATCTTCTTTGCTGTCGTCTTCATGACTTTTACCTCATGTTCAGCCCTGTGACTTCTGGCTCAAGGCGGATACCGAACTTGAAAAGGACCTTGTTTCGCATAAGCCGCGAAAGCGCGAGGAAGTCGCTCGGCGTTGCGCCAGGACCAGAGACAATGACATTCGCATGCTCCTCCCAGACATATGCGCCGCCGACTCTAAGCCCCTTCGCGCCCGCCTCTTCAAGAAGCCGCCCCGCAAAGTCGCCAGGCGGGTTCTTGAAGACGCTTCCCTTCGTTCCAGGCGGGAAGTTCTTGCGCCTTGCGAGAAAGTCCGCGGGCGTTCCCTCTTCGCAGACGGAATTGCGCCACTTCACATCCTGTATCTCGCCGTTGATTGCGCTTGTGCGGTAGCCAAAGCCGCACTCCTCGGCTGGAATCCATTTGCCGTCGACCTTGACTTCCGAGATGACTTCGGAAATAGAATGTCCGAACGCACCGGCGTTCATCTTCACCCAGCCACCGATCGTCCCGGGAATTCCAGCCATCCACGGACATAGAGACGGATACGCGGCAAGAAGCGACGCACCGCTCTCCCCTGCGGGGCCGTTTGCCTTGACATATTCGACCGAGAGGTTCATGTCGCTCTTCCAGGTGTTTGAGCCGTGGCCAATAAGGATTTTCTTCAGCACCGTATCCGCACCGCGCCTGACAATCGGCGCAAGCGCGATGATATCGCCAGCGCCAAGAAGAAGCGTCACGTCGTCAATCCCCATTGAATTGCGCGCGTGCTCCCACGCCTCTTCGCAGCTTCGCGCGAGCATGACGCGCACTCCCGCCTCGCGCGTCGCCTTGTAGAGATCGGCAATGTCGCCGCCTTCAATCAGCGGCTCGAACGCCGCGTAGACTGGACAAAGCACGACTTCGTCCGCAAGCGCGAAGGACGCGGGGAAATCCGCGAGAAGCGCCTTCGTGCGCGAATATCTGTGCGGCTGGAAAAGAACACGCAAGACTCCGCGGCAGATTTGCCGCGCCATCGCAACTGCACACGCCATCTCTGCGGGGTGGTGAGCGTAGTCAGTGTATACGCCGTCTATTAGTTTCTGAAACCGCCTGTCGGGAAGCGACGCTACCGCTTCGGGTAACGCTGCGGCGATTGCCCCTGGAGAGTGTCCGCGGCGAAGAGCTACTTCAACTGCGGCTCGGGCATTTTTCCTGTTGTGCGGCGCAAGGGCGGCAAAAGCGTCTACCGCGTCAAGAAACGCAAGCGGCGCGAGTCCTTCGCCCTCTACGACATTGCCAGACTGCCGCCGCGCCGTGTTGAAGCAAGCGTCGTAGTCGGCTCTCGTCTTGAAATGGTCGGGGTGGTCGTAATCGCAGTTCGTGACGACGAGGGTCTTGGCGCGATAGAGCGCGAGCGTGCCATCCGACTCGTCTGCTTCGACAACAAGCACGCCCTTCCCGCCTGCGACAGGAAAATCGCCCGTCTCGCCGCCAATCGCCCATTCAACGTCTTCGCCAAGCGCAAGAAGAAGCTTCGCAACAAAAGTCGCCGTAGTCGTCTTGCCGTGACTGCCGCAAACGGCGATAGAGTCTGGCGCGGCATTTACGACTTCGGCAAGCACTTCTCCGCGCATCCGCACACGACCCGCCGATGCAACAAGCTCTTGGTTGTCGCGAGCGACGGCAGGAGTTGCAACGACTTCGTCAACGCCTTCCACATGGGCAGGGTCATGCCCCAATGCAACGGGAACGCCAAGCGACTCAAGCCAATCAGTACGCGCGCTTCGCGAGAGGTCGCAGCCCGACACCGTGCAGCCTCTGTTTTTGAGAAGCACGGCCAGCGCGGCCATCCCGACCCCGCCTATGCCAATGAAATGCACTGTCCTCTGCCCGTTCATTTTTCGGATATTATATCAAATTGGCGTCTATCAAGGACACGAGCGAAGGCGGTGGAGCGAAAGTCCGAGCGAGCGGATACGGCGTATTCGCCGAGGGTCCATGAGGAGGAGCCTTCGGCCACCGCCAGCCTCCAAGCGAAGTCCTCATCTTGTCATATTTTTGGTATAATATTGGCAATGAAGAAAATTGCTGTTTTGATGGGTGGAACTTCGAGCGAGCGCGATGTTTCGCTACAGAGCGGACGGAATGTCGCAGAAGCGCTCGCTAGCCTCGGGAAATACGAGGTCGTACCTGTGATCCTCGACGCCGACAACCTCGACGCAATGCCAAAGGACGTTGACGCCGCCTATATCGCCTTGCACGGCGGCTGGGGCGAAAACGGCGGTGTCCAACTCGCTCTCGACAAGATCGGCATTCCCTACACCGGCCCCGGCGCCGCGGCTTCGCAAATCGCGATGGACAAGGTCAAGACCAAGATGGTCCTCGAGATGAATGGTGTCCCGACTGCTGCGTGGGGGCTTGCCAATCCCAACACGGAAAAATCCCCTCTTCCCCTTCCCGTAGTCGTGAAGCCACCGTGCGACGGCTCTTCCGTAGGCATCTCCAAAGTCTCGAAGCAAGAGGAATGGAAAAGCGCGCTCGAAGACGCGTTCAATGCCATCAGCGCCGAGAACGCAAAATCCTCGCCGCCTACCGTCTTAGTCGAGGAATACATTCCTGGGCGCGAATTCACCGTCGGCGTGATCGACGGCGAACCGCTTCCCGTCCTCGAGATCGTCGCGCCCAACGGCTGGTACGGCTACCACGAGAAGTACGACTCGAACGAGACACGCTACCCCTTCCTCGAAGACGGCGAGCTCGCGCAGAAGATGCAGAAGATCGCCGTGGACGCCTACAAGGCAGTCGGCTGCCGCGGAGTTACACGCGTTGACTTCCGCGTGTCTCCGCTCGGGCGCTGCTATGTGCTTGAACTCAACACCTCTCCCGGCTTCACCTCCCATTCGCTCGTCCCGAAGGCGGGAATGAAGACGGGACTCACCTTCGCCGGCGTCTGCGACCGCATACTCGCAAGCGCAAAACACGACTGACATACATAGATGAAAGAGAACAAGATAACCGCCCCGCACGGAGCACGCCGAGTGCTGATACTCCTCGGCATAGTCGTATGCATTGCCGCCATCGTCGGTATAGCCGTCGCCTACGGCAAACTTCGCGATCTCTGGCTTGAGCAGTGCGTCATAACCGACGTTGCCTCGCAGGTTTCAATTACCGACGGAAAGATGGTCCGCGCCGACGTGATCGCATACGAGTTCGGACTGAAGAATGGCGCAAACCTCGCACTCATAGACTTCGCAGAGAAGCGCAGGGAAACACTAAAGAAAATCCCGAACATACGTGACATCTCGATAGCGAGGCATCTTCCGGACAAAGTCTCGATAACGGTCGAAGAACGCGTTCCCGCCGTTCGTCTCGGCATCATGGGGCAAAAGACCGATAGCGGCCGTGTGGCAGACACCGAGGGCGTCGTTTTCATCTCGTCGAGCGGGACGCAGATGCTTCCCATGATTCGAGAAGCCACAGCCCCTGGAACAAAGAAAGGCCAGCGCCTTTCTGGACGCGCACTCGCGGCGCTCCGGCTCCTCGAGACATGCCGCAGCAAGTTCCGCGAACTTGCCGCGATAGAGGCAGACACATCAAAGCCGGACTACATAACGATCGTGCTCGGGAACGACTACAGCACGGCAAAGGTGGCGTGGGACGGAATGGACGACCCGTCTGACGCAACGCAAGGCAAGCTTGAACGGCAACTCAACGAGCTCGCTAAATCCTACTGCTCGCGTGTCGACGACAGCGCACGCGTCTGGGACGCCACACAGCCCGGGAAAGTGTACGCCAAACGCTGAAAGGATCGCTATGAGCAACTTCTACGCAGCACTGGAGATCGGCACGACGCGCACCGTCCTCGCCATAGGCGAGACCGAGACAGGCGGCCGACTCAAGATGACATGCCATGCCGAGATACCGTCTACAGGCGTGCGCAAAAGCCAGATACTCGACATCAACCAGGCGACAAGCTCCATCAAGAGCGTCCTAAGCGCCATCGAGAAAAAGCAGCTTGAGGCCGGAAGCAAGATAACTCTCGGCAATGCCTATCTCGTCGTCTCCGGCCAGCACATAAAGGCAGGGCCCTTCCAGGGAATGGTGCCGATCGAGGGCGCCAAGGTCGGCACGGAAGAACTCGACGCCGTATTCAGGAGCTCGCGGACGATGCAGATCCCGAAGGATCGCGAGTTCCTCGACATCGTCGACCAGGACTACGAGGTTGATTCCCTTCGTGGCATAACAGCGCCACGCGGCATGTCAGGACGCATACTGAAGCTGAATACCCTCCAGATCCACGCCGACAAGAACAGGATCGACGACGCTCGCACGGCCGCCGACGCGGCAAAGCTCGAGATACGGGAACCCCTCTTCGCTGCCACATGCGCAGCCGAGGCAGTGCTCGAGGAGCACGAAAAGCGCAACGGCGTACTCGTCCTCGACATTGGCGGCGGCTCGACTGGCTATGCGGTCTACTCCGACGGCCACCTTGCGACGACAGGTGTCGTAGGCGTAGGCGGCGACCATGTGACGAACGACATCGCCCATGCGTTCCAGACGACAAACGCGCAGGCGGAACAGCTAAAGACGGAATCCGCCTCGGCCATCATCGGAACCCCAGGCGAGACGCGCGTCAAAGTGCCTGGCTCTTCGCCACTCATGGAATCGCGCACTATCTCGCGCCGTGCGCTTGACACCGTGGTGAACGCGCGACTTAGGGAGCTTTTCGCAGTCATACGAGAGACGCTCGAAGACCAGGACCTGCTGAACCGCCTGCATGCGGGGGCAGTCCTCACCGGAGGCGGCGCCGCCATGCGCGACATCGACGCCCTCGTCCAGCGAGAGCTCGGCATGCCGACGAGAACGGGTAAGCCCATCCACGTCGACGGACTCGACGGCGAGAAGAATCCGGCATCTTTCGCAGCCATGGCCGGCGCGATCATTTACGCAAGCCGAAACGACGACGACAAGTCGTCAATCCTCAGCGGACTCATAGGGAGGTTTTTCACATGAGCGATTCATCGTCCATGATGCTCATCGGCATCGGAGGCGGCGGCTCGGCCATCGCGCGCGGCGTTCGCCGCGCCTTCGGCGAGGGGCTCAGGTTTCTCACGATCGACACAGACGCCGCAACGGCGGCGGACGGAGATGAATTCCTCCTCATTGGAGGCGACCGGCTTTCGGGTCGCGGCTCAGGCGGCGACGTCGTGGCGGCGCGTCTTGCCGCCGAGGACTCGATCGATTCACTCGACCCAGAGATGGAGGGAGTACGCCTCGCCGTCATCGTTACGTCGCTCGGCGGCGGCACCGGCGGCGGCGCAACGCTTGAGACTGTCAAGCGGCTCGACTCGCTCGGGATACCGTCAATCGTCTTCGCTACTACGCCCTTTACGTTCGAGGGCGAGGACCGCCAGCGCTCGGCACGCGGCGTCATGGCGATGATAGAGGAGGCCGCAGGAGCGACTTTCTTCGTGCCACTGGACAAACTTGTCGGAAACGCGGAGCGCTTCGACGACGCGATGCGACGCGCTGTCGACACGATGGCATCGGCCGTCACGCTCTTCTGGCGCCTCGTCGAAAAACCAGGGTACCTGAGGCTTGACGCCGAGCGCATCCGCCACCTGGTCGCAAAGGCCGGACGCGGCAGATTCGCCGCGGTCTCGTCGCAGGGTCCCGAACGTGCCCGCGACATAGGCGACATGCTCACGCGCGCGCCGCTCCTTACGACCGGCTCAGGCCCCGTGAGGGCGATACTTTGCGGAGTGCTCGCAGGAGACGACCTGCGGCTCAGCGAAATCGGCACGATATCAGAAAGCGTCCGTTCAGCATTCGGCAATCAGGCGACTTCCTTCGAACTCGCCACTGTAAACGACGAAGATACGTTCTCCGGGCGCATTTCCACCGTCCTCCTGCTCTTCGAGGCGAACACAAAGGACGATTCTGGCGAAAGCCCCGGCGGCGTCATCGCCAACAAGCGCAAAAAGCGTGTTTCGAAACCGCTCGGCGTAGGCCCCCAGGGACGCGGGCGCTTCAACAATGCCGAGCCAACCATCTGGAACAACGAGGACCTCGACATTCCGACGTTCCTGCGGCGCGGCATTAACCTGGATATCTGAGATGGCCGCCCGAGACGGACACGTCCATGTTCTCCCCTTGCACGTCGCGAACAAGATCGCGGCGGGCGAGGTCGTGGAACGCCCTGCATCCGTCGTGAAGGAACTCGTTGAGAACTCGGTTGACGCAGGCGCCACCAACATAAAGGTCTCCATCGCGCAGGGCGGGCGCAAGCTCGTCTCAGTGCGCGACGACGGCTGCGGGATGACGAAGGATGACGCCCTTCTCTCGCTTGAGAGACAGGCGACGTCGAAGATCCTCGACGTAGACGACATAGAGAACATCGACACTCTCGGCTTCAGGGGAGAGGCGATTCCGTCAATCGCGTCAGTGTCGCGCTTTTCCCTCGTGACCCGCCGCCACGACGCGGACGAGGGAACGCAGATCGTCGTGAACGCAGGAGAACTCGTCGAGACGAGCACGGCAGGATGCCCGCCTGGAACGCTCGTAGAGGTACGCGACCTATTCTGCAATGTCCCCGCGAGGCGCAAGTTCCTGCGCTCGTTCGCCACGGAAGAAGGTCGTGTAAAGGGAATATTCACAGTCCACGCGCTCGCGCACCCTGGCATCGGCTTTTCCCTTGTCGTGGACGGACGCGAGCTCTACCGCCTCGCGCCCGCGACTTCGCTTGCGGACCGCCTGCTCGATATCTACGGCGCTGACTTCGTCGAAAGCTTAATCCCCCTTCCACCGCCGTCCGATGCGCAAAGAAACGCCGTGCGCGTCTCTGGCTACATAGAAAAGCCAAACCTCTCTATGCCGACTCGGCGCGACCAATATGTGTTCGTAAACGGACGCCCGGCGACTGCACCTTCAATTGCCTACGCCGTACGCGAGGCGTACCCGCACAGGCAGGGAGACATAAAGCCCGCGCTTTTCCTTTTCATCGAGCTGCCAGCGAACCAAGTTGACGTCAACGTCCATCCGACAAAGAGAGAAGTTCGCTTTCGCGACAACATCGCACTAAAGCGCGCGATTACCGAGGCGATTGAAGGGGCGCTTGGTCTTAGACCGACGGCGAGCAGGACAGACGAGACAGGCGAGACAAAAACTCCACTTCCCCCAACTCCCCCACTCCCTCACTCCCCCACTCCAACTCCCACTCTCGCGCCCGCTCCAACTCCAACTCCAACTCCAACTCCCGCCCCTAAGCCGACCCTAATTGACCCTACGCCGCAACCTGTGGCAGTAGAGCTTCCTCTCGCTGCCGACGATACAGGCGCAAGGCCGTGGAAGTGGTTCAAGTTCCTCGCGACGACGGCGAGCGGCTATCTTATCGTCGAGACTGATGCAGGACTCGTCACGATAAATCCACACGCCGCCCGCGAGCGCATTGCGTTCGAGCAGCTTTTCTCGCGCTCCAAGCAAGGTGACGCCCTTTCGCAGCAGCTTCTTATTCCAGAGACGATCCAACTCTCGCCTGTCGACGCGGCGCGAATCACGGCCGCGCTCAGCGACATTGAGTCGATGGGCTTCAAGATCGAACCCTTCGGTCGTGACACCTTCAAGATCGACGCCGTCCCGCAGCTTATCGGCTCCCTCTCCCCTGCAGACGTAATATCGACAGTCGCACGCGATCTCTCGGAATGCGGGGCAAGGCGCGGCGAACGCTGGCGCGAAGAGCTTGTCGCAAAGTCGATAGCGAGATCCTTTGCGGGAATGTCGCTTGCGCTCGACGAAGCCGGCGCGACGCGGCTCGTAGAGGAGCTTGCCGCATGTCGCATGCCCTACATAAGCCCCGGCGGAAAGCCGACGATGATATTCACGTCGACGAGAGAGCTCGACAGAAAGTTCGCGAAGAACTGAAGCGATCGTCCGTGCAGGACACAAAGAGTCACTGCCCGACGGCGAGGCGGGAAGCAAGGCGTTCTGGAAGGCCTGCGAGCCGGATGCGCTCCTGCGCGGCCTCGATGTCGTATTCAAGGCGGCGGTAGCGGATGGTGCGCGCCTTCTGGTCGTAGATGACATACGATGCGCGCGGGTCACCGTCGCGCGGCTGGCCTACGGAACCGACGTTCACGAAGTACTTGCGGCCAATCGGCAGCGTAAAGTCTTGAGCGTCAATGCGGAAGACGCCGTTCATCGACTTCTCGTAGATCATCGGGCAGTGTGTGTGGCCGTGGAAGCATATCGGCGTAAGCTGCCTGAGGAAGTTGGCCTCGGCCTGGAGGTTGTCGAACACGTACCCGAAGTTCTCGGGCCTGTCCATAGTCGAATGGACAAGCGTCACACCCATCTGCGTGTGCGTGAACGGCAAGTTCCTGAGCCAGTATATCTCTTCCATGGACAGCTGCTTGCGCGTCCACTCCACGACGGCGGCTGCGGCAGGATTGAAGTCGTCGAGGTTCTGGCGCGACGACACGTAGTAGTCGTGGTTGCCGACTACAACCGGGCAGCCGAGCGCGCGCACGATCTCCATGCACTCGTGCGGGCACGCGTTGTAGCCGACGACGTCACCGGTACACAGGAAGTCTGTCACGCCCTGGGCGCGGCAGTCGTCGAGGACGACGTTAAGCGCATCAAGGTTGGCGTGTATGTCGCCGAGTATGGCAAATAGCTTTGACATCACTTTACGAGCAGCGCGCTCGCTATCTGAAGGTCTTCGACGGTTGTTATCTTGAAGTTGGGCGCCCTGTTCTCGTAGATGCGCACGGTCTCGCCGGAAAGCTCGACGGCCTGGCAGTCGTCGGTAACGTCGTTCTTGCCGAGGTTCTTGTATGCATTTGCGAGAATCTTGAAATGGAAGGCCTGCGGAGTCTGCACCGCCCAGAGCTTATCGCGGTCCTCAGTGCCGGAAACCGCCGTGCCCTTCTCGACGCGCTTCACGGTGTCGGTGATGCGGCGGCCTACCGTCGCGGCGCCCACGCGCTTCGCGAGCTTCACGACCTCGGAGACGACATCAGGCGTAATGCAGGGCCTCGCACCGTCATGGACGACGACAAAGCGCGTATCCGCGTCGCATGCGGCGAGCCCCGCCTGCACGGATTCCTGGCGCTTGTTGCCACCGGGGACAATCGCAATAAGCTTGGAGATGCCGAACATCCTGGCGACCGCCTTTGCTGCGAGCTGCTGCTCCTTGCGGACGACGAGGACGATCCTGTCTACGTCGGCGCACCTCTCAAACGCGAGAAGCGACCATGCCACGACAGGCTTGTTGCCCAAGCTCAGAAACGCCTTGTCCGTTCCTGTTCCCATCCGCTCGGACTTTCCGGCGGCCACTATTATCGCAGTCGTCATACCATGTTCCTCCCGCAGCATTTCTTGAATTTCTTGCCCGAACCGCAAGGGCACGGGTCGTTGCGACCTACAACAGGCTGTACACGCGATGGCGCGGCTACGGCAGGCCCTTGCGGAACCGCGGCGGCCTGCGGGCGCGACATCATCGAGGCAAACACGTCGCCTATCGTCTTCGCGGGAGCGGCTGATTTCTCGTGCTCGGACGATCTCGACGACTTTTCGCTCTCGGTTACTGTGATCTCGTCGGCATTCGTGCGGATTCTCGCCGCTCCGGCCGCAGCGAGCATACGCTGCATGCGCGCCGCAGTGGCGCTCCTGAACTCGGCCGAGACCACCTTCGCCTTGATTGTGGCGATGAGCGACTCGAACATCGAAAAGGCCTCTTTCTTGTACTCGACGAGCGGATCGCGCTGGCCGTAGGCGCGGAGATTCACGCCCTGGCGGAGATCGTCCATCGCCCTGAGGTAGTCCTGCCACTCGCGGTCGATAACCTGAAGGAACACGCCGCGCTCCATGAACGGAAGCATCTCCTGGTCCTCGCCCGCGCACTTCGCCTCGTACGCCTCTTCGACGCGCTTGTAGACAAGGTCGCCGGCAAGACCCGGCGTGCCCATGAGCGGGCGTAGCTCGTCTTCGGAAACGGCCACCGGGAAAGTGACGCCGAGCCAGCTCATGAAGTCTTCGAGAGAACCGTCCTTCGGGCTGAAGAGATAGCGCTCGGCCTGAGACTGGACAAGATCATTCGCGACATCGAGGACAAGTCCGTGGACCGACGCGGGGTCACCCATGAGGACCTTGCCCCTGAGTTCGTAGATGATCGTGCGCTGCTTGTTCATCACGTCATCGTACTCAAGAGTGCGCTTGCGGACGGCAAAGTGCTGCTGCTCGACGCGGCGCTGGGCCGTCTCTACGGACTTGTTGAGCCAGCGGTGCTCCATCACCTCGCCTTCTTGTAGGCCGAGCTTCTGCATAATGCCCGAGATCCTCTGCGAGCCAAAAAGGCGCATGAGCTGGTCTTCGAGCGAAATGAAGAACTGGGAGGAGCCAGGGTCGCCCTGACGCGAGCAGCGGCCCCTGAGCTGGCGGTCAATGCGCCGCGATTCGTGGCGCTCGGAGCCGATGACGTGAAGTCCGCCGACCTCGGGAACTCCTTCGCCGAGCTTGATATCAGTGCCGCGGCCAGCCATGTTCGTCGCGATCGTAACGGCGCCGCGTTGGCCCGCGAGCGCGACGATTTCGGCTTCGCGCGCGTGGTTCTTGGCGTTCAAGACTTCGTGCGGGATGTGCGCGAGCTTGAGCATGCGCGAAAGAATCTCGGAAGTGTCGACCGTAACGGTGCCAAGAAGGATCGGCTGGCCCTTCGCGTGGCGCTCGGCGACGTCGGCGATGATCGCCTTGAACTTCTCGCGCTGGGTGCGGTAGATCTGGTCGTTGCCGTCGATGCGGTTCACCGGCTTGTTTGTCGGGATCGAGACGACGTCGAGCTTGTAGATCGACTTAAATTCGCTCGCCTCGGTCTCGGCGGTACCGGTCATGCCCGCGAGCTTCTTGTAGAGTCGGAAGTAATTCTGGATCGTGATCGTCGCGAGAGTCTGTGACTCCTTCTCGATCTCGACGCCCTCTTTCGCCTCAACCGCCTGGTGGAGACCGTCGGACCAGCGGCGCCCGGGGAGGACGCGCCCCGTGAACTCGTCGACGATGTAGACGTGGTTGTCCTGCACGACATAGTCGACGTCGCGTTCGTAGAGGCAGTAGGCGCGGAGAAGCTGGTCGACGACATGTACGCGGTCGGACCTCTCCACGAAAGAGGACTGCGTGTCGCGGCGGCGCTCAAGACGCTCCTGCTCGGTTAGCGAAGTGTCACCGTCAATGGCGCTCATCTCGGCCGCGAGGTCGGGGAGGACGAAAAGTTTAGGGTCCTCGGGACAGATCTTCTCGCAGCCCTTGTCGGTCAGCGAAACCTCACGAGTACGCTCGTCAATCGTGAAGTAGAGCTCTTCCTTGAGCTCGCGCGCGTGTTCCTTGCGCATCTCGGAGAGCATCTGCAGCTCGACATCCTCGTGCATCTTGCGGACATCGGCATCCTCGAGGAGATGCATGAGCTGCTTGTGCTTCGGCATCGAGTGGTAGACCTGGTATATCTTGTCCTTAACGAGTTCGATGTCACCCGACGCAAGCGCCTTCTTCGCCTCCTGGATGAAGTCGTTGCACTGCGCCGTCTGTACGCGCACAATCGACGAGACGAGCGGATTCAAGTTCTGGTAAATGTGCGAAGTAGAGAGCGTCGCAGGTCCAGAAATGATAAGCGGAGTCCTCGCCTCGTCGATAAGGATCGAGTCGACTTCGTCGACGATCGCGAAGTTGTGGCCGTTCTGCACGACGTCTTCGGGCCTCTGCGCCATGCCGTTGTCGCGAAGGTAGTCGAAGCCGAATTCGCTGTTCGTGCCGTAGGTGATGTCGCACGCATACTGGGCGCGCCTCTCCTCGGAATCCATCGAATTCTGAATACAGCCAACTGTGAGGCCGAGAAACTTGTAGAGGTGGCCCATCCATGCGGCGTCGCGACGAGCGAGGTAGTCGTTAACCGTAACGAGCTGGACGTTCTTCCCCGAAAGCGCGTTCAGGTAGAGCGGCAAGGTAGCGACGAGCGTCTTGCCTTCGCCCGTCTGCATTTCGGAGATGTTGCCGCGGTGAAGGACGATGCCGCCGATAAGCTGGACGTCGAACGGAACCATGTTCCAGGTAAGCTGGTGGCCACAGACATCGGCCGTCGTGCCGCAGAGATGACGGCAGGCGTTCTTCACGAGCGCGAACGCCTCGGGAAGGATATGGTCAAGAGTCTCGCCCTTCGCAATGCGGTCCTTGAACTCCTGGGTCATACGCGGATAGTCCTCGTCCGCGAAATTCCTGGCCTGATACTCACCCTCTATGCGATTGATCTCACGGACGATCGGCCAGAGCTTTTTGAGCTCTCGATCGTTCTTTGTTCCAAACAAAAACTTCAAAATGTTCATACTACGTCATATTATACCAAAATTTTCGGCACAGCGGGGAAAATAAGCGCAATGCGCGCATATCCCAAGCCATGCTTGGACTTTCGCCCGCCACAAGGCCCTCTGTGACTGAGTGAAACAGAGGGTCTTGTCGTGATTTCGAAAAGCCGACGTCAGTCGGTGGTGAGCTTCTCCTCAAGCCATTCGCGGCGCAGACGTGCGATTTCGTAGTCGAAGTTGAGCATCGCCACGCCGGCCTTGTCGTAGATTTCGACAACATCGGCGTCCGTAAGCTCACGCGAAATGCGGTCTGCAAACGGCTTAAGCTTCTCGACAAGCGGCTTGACCTTCGCGAGATAGAACGCCTGGTCGCCGAGCACGGGGTCAGACCACCGCTCGGCGTCGCCGTTCGAGCGCGGATTGATCGAATTCCTAAAGACATTGCGCGCCGGGAGGAGCAGCGCACGCTTGATCGCGGCAAGCGCCTTGGCGTCCACGCCCTCGAAACACATCTCCGCAAAGGACGAACGGTTGTGTACGGAAATCGACCCGCCGAGGCTCATGCCGCCGTGAGACCAGTTGAGGAACTCGACGTACCAGGCGTTCTTCCCGTCGGGGAGAGAATCAAAAACCGCGGCCCAGGGAATCTCAACGAGTGTTGCAGTGCCGTCAGCGAGATAGAGACTCGAGCAGGCAAGCGTCCCGCGCTTCTCCTGCGTCACGCGGTAGCCAGTCCCGTTGTCGTACTGGGTGAGGAAGTTGTCGGCGACCTCCGCCCCCTCGTTCGCACCAAACATGATGCAGTGGTAGGGACTGTCGATTCCTGTCGCCACATACGATTCGACGCCCGGGGCGTTCGCGAAGCCGGCCCGGATGTCGTCCATGTTGTCGAGATACTGGCGGAGGAGGAACTTGACGCCGCGCTCGTCGCAAAACGCGAAGAGCTCCGACGGACGGAACTTCTCGCCCTTGTCGGTCGTCATCTCGCGGCCCGTGAGCGCGGAGTCCGTCTCGATGAGGAACTTGAGGTTGTCGCCATACTTGTAGACGAGCGGAGTCTTTTCGGCCTTTGCGAAAAAGCCCGATTCGACGATGCCGCGAATGTCGTGCGGCGCACCGCTCCACCACTTGCACGCGAACTTCACCGGCTTGCGCGGCGGCACGATCTTCTCGCGCGCCTGCCAGATCTTCCGCGCCCCTGCCTCATTGCCGCACGTGAGGAAGTCCTGCGCCTGTTCGGCGAGGAGCTTGGCGAGCTCGACCTTGTCGTCGGCCTTGTCCTGGGCCTTCAGCCAGTCTTTGCACGCGTCGATTGCACGGCCCGCGTTGTCGCCGACCTTGCAGAAGGCGAGGAATCTCTCAGCCGCCTTGAGCGCGTTTGGATTCACCTTGTTATTCGGATCCTTCGCCTCCTCGACGACAGCGCGCGCATACTTCTCCGACAGGGCGTCGAGGTCGTGGGTCTTGAAGCCGCGCAGATACTGGAACTTGTCGGCGGAGGAGGGCTTGATCTGCGCGTTGGGGAACGAATCGACGAACCCGACAAGCCATGCCGCGAACGCAGAGGACTTGAAGGCCTTGTCGCCCGCACGGTTCCGCCAGTTCCAAGTCGCCGACTGGAAAGCCTGCCGCACGCAGTCGGACTTTTCGTCGGCCGCAAGCTTGCCCTTCACGAGGTCCGGCACCTTCGCCTTGAAATACGCGGCATCCTTTTCGACGCAGAACTTGAAGTAGTCGTTGAGCGTGCGGGAATAGGCGCCCGACTTCACTTCGTTCTTCCCGAGCTCCGCGAGATACCACGCTTCGTCGCGCTTTTCCTGCTCCGGCTTGGGGTCAAGGCCCATCAGCCGGCGAAGGTCGGCCTTGCGAGACTCGGCGTATTTCCGGTCGTCGTCCGAAAGGTCTTTGAAGGCGAACAGCTTCTCGATGGCGGCGAGGGCGCCCTTCTCGTCGCGCGTCGACTCGAGACAGTACTGCGCGATCTGGCGGCAGATGTCGATTTTCTCCTTGTTCTTGAAAACAGGGTCTTCAAGCGCCTTTTCGAGCTTGTCGCGCGCGGCGTCGATGCCGTCGTGCCAGTAGTTGGCGAAGCCGCCTTTAAAATCCTTCTGGGCGATTTCCTCCGCCTCCTTGCGAAGCGTCTTCCACGCCTCGGCGCTCGCCTTGGCCTCTGCGCGCGCCTTCTCCTGCGCGGCCCTGGCTTCCGCCTTGGCCTTTTCCTGGGCGGCCTTTTCCTCCGGCGTGAGCGCCAGGGCGAACCCGGCCGCCAGAACAGCAACTGCAATGATAGCGATCTTCTTCATTTCAAGTCTCCCGTCTGTAAGTCGTTTCACGTTTCCTCACTTCCCAAGCGCGCCGCGCAGCTCGAGTATCTTCGCGATCATCTCAAGTCGCACCGCGTCGAGATCCATCGTCTCGCCCTTGAGCATCGCGAGATACATCCGCGCCTTCTTGCCGAGAATGCGAGTGTCGACGTCCTTCGACTTCCCCGCCTCTTCCGCAAGGTCGAGCAGGTAAGTCGCATAGCGGATGTCGTCGCAGGCCTCGCGGAAGCCCGCGTACTCGATCGTCTCCATCAGACCCTGCGAATTGCAGTAGCTGACGACCATAGGCCGGTAGAGAATGTTCGCGCGGTCGTTGAAGCTGCCGATGGCGAACTCGTAGTTGTGCGCCATCGTCAGGCCGTTGAGCCAGCCGAGGATGCCGTGCTGGCGGCGCGTATACTGCGGGTTCTCGCTAGCCGTGTGCTGCGAAGCGTAGAAGCCGATCGGATACGCGCCGATCTCGCGCCACGGGCGCGACTTCAGGTAGGCGTTCTCCGGCTCGCCCGCCATTGGGTAGTGCCCGTAGGCGTAGCCGCCCTTGTAGAGAAGTCCCTCGTGCCCGGCGCAGCCGATCGAAATGCCATACTTCTCGTATTCGCGGAAGAGCTCGCGGTGTGCCGTCACGAACGCCGTCCCCTGCTCGTCGCCGTGCCCGCAGCAGATCTTCGCGTCGCCGAGGACCTTCTTGTAGAACGCGCTGCACTTCTTCGCCGCGTCCTGCGCCCAGCGAAGATGCTCGTACCTCATGCGCCCTCCGAAGTTCAGCCCGAACCACGGCACCATGTTGGAGCCCCACACGACGTCGAGCGGGAAGCCGATTTCGCGCAGCATCGGGACGCACCAGGCGTTGTTCTCGCCGATCCAGACGGCATGGAACATCGAATGGTCGTAGAGAGACTGGAGCCATGCGCGGAAGCACTTCTTCGCCTTCGCCTCGTCGCCATCGAAGTTGCCGACGAGCCGCTCGAGGTTCGGCATCGCGCCCATGCACGAGTGCATGTACGCCTTGTCCCTCTGGAGATAGCCCTTTGGAAAGGGAAGCGCAAACGGCAGGACGCGCACGGCAAGCGGGACCTTCGCGAGCTCCTTCCCCTTGCGCGAGACGGTCACGGAACCCTTGTAGACGCCGGGCTTCTGGTTCTTCGGCGGATGGATCGTCAGGAAGAACTGCTTGAAGGAATTCTTCTCGAGCGCGACGGGCAGAAGCCGGTCCGCGTCGGCAAAGCCGTCGGAATACTGCCACTTTTCCTTCTCGGGATTCATCTCCTTTGGCGACGAAATCCAGACGAACTCGTCCTTTCCGCCCTTCCGGACGCGGGCGTAGTTTGCGGGGCCGTCGCCGTCCTTGACGACCTTGATCAGGTTCTCGTCGTGGAGCAGGAGTTCCGGGACGAGCTTGAGCCCGATGTCGTCGAAATAGCTCACCCAGCCGTTGCCGTTCTGGAACCAGAGCTTTACGACGCGAAGGTCGTTCGGCAAGCCGAGATCGACCTTGAGCTCGACGCCGTCGATATCGGTGAAGGAGAAGAGTTCGAACGAACAGGCCTCGAACTCGTCCTGGGCAAGAACGCAGCGGACCGTCCCGCCGAGCGTCCCGTCGTCCGGCCAGGTGTCGTCGAGGCGCATGAGGTCGCTCAACGCCGGAACGGCGAAGAACGCCACGTCGTCCTTTACGCCGAGCTCGCGCAACCGCTTCGCGTTTTCTGCCTTCAGCGTCTTCGCACGCTCTTTCTGCGCGTTCCAGACGGTGTCTTCCACGCCGGCGCTCGCCGCGCCGGACGCTATTGCGCACATGGCGCAAACCAGCATGTATCTTGCTCTCATTTGTCCTTTCACTCCTTGTTAAGCTTCTCTTCCGGGCGCAGCCGGACGGATTCCACGAGTCGGAACTCGCCCGGTGCGAGGGTCACGAAATCCTTGTCGCCGAACTGCTGCAGGACGAAACTGCGCTCGTGCGCATAGTCGAGGTTCAGCAGGCATATCTTCCCCTCGTCTGGGAAATACGAATAGACAATCCAGCGGCAGTCCTCGTCGGGATTCTCGAAGTCCCGGCCCGTGATCCATACGTTCCCACGTCCGAGCGTCGCCGCATAGCGGTAAAGATAGCCGACGAGCCCGACGTCCTCGACCTCCGCGCCGCAGCCGACGTCCATGTTCGCGGCCGCCGGATAGGCGTACCAGTTCATCAGCAGCACCTGACCCTTCCCTTTGCGGCAACGCAGGATGAACGGCTCGCCCTCCTCGTCGTCAACCGCGATCGGCTCGAAGGACTCCTCCGGCGCCGCGTATTCAAGCTTTCCAAGCGGCAGGCACATGTAGCCGAAACGCCGACGCGCGGCGAAACCGAGGCAGTTTGGCGTCACGGACGGGCCTGTAGCCCAATACTTGCGCTTCGTCTCCCCAACGACCTTGAGCCCGCACAGTTCCGTCAGGTCTCCCCCGTTGATGAGCTTCTCGGCCGACATGTCCGTGTAGTTGCGCGCATTGTCCGTCGAAAGATGGCATAGCCCGATCACGAGCGTGCCACCGCCCTTGACATAGTCGCACAGAACGGCATACTGGCGCGGCGTGCATGTGTTCCACCCCGAGAACATGACAACCTTGTAGTTCGCGAGCAGATGCTCCGCCGATGGCCCTTCGCCCGCGAACGAGACGATGTCGCAAAGGCCATATGGAGTTGCGGAGAAGTGGATGTTCTTGTTAGGCGCGAGCATCGGAGGAAGCGGCATGACGGCCTTGCGCACCGTCTCCCAGCTCGCTTCGGGCAGACCGTGCATCCAGTTGGGGTTCTTCCGCGCGAGCGCGTATGCGGCGCATATCGCCGCACCCGGGATGCAGCGCGAGTCGCCGAGGTCCAGGTAGCCCTTCGCAATCGCCCACGTCGCCTCGGGCTGGCCCTTCGGCGCGGGGTGTGCGCGGCAGTATGCGTAGAAGTCGCCAAGCGTGCGGCGGTACTTGACCGCAACCGGGGAGCGCCAGTCGATCGACGGAAACTTCTTCCTCGCCTCGTCCATCACTGGCTCCACCTGCTCCGCGACTACCTCCTTCGTCAACCGCGTAGAGAGCTTGCGGATCGGCTTGGGCATGCGTGACATCGGCGAGTCCTCGCACAGCGAGCTCTGAAGCTGGAAGCAGCCGGACTCGTTGATGACGACCTTCGCACCGGTCATGTACTTGAGGTAAAGCGCCGTCTCGAGGGTCTTTGCCTTGTAAGGGTTCTTGTGTGGAATCCAGCTGTACCACTCGTGCGCGAGATGCGACCCCCAGAGCGGCAGGTCGTACTGGCGGTAGAGCCCGCGTCCAAGCGCCGAGGAAAGAGTGAGGTCGCCGAACGGGAAGTCCTCGGTGCAAGGGACTTCGACGCCCGCGGCGACTTCGTAGTCTAGCGAGAAATTCGCCGACGTCGCCATCACCTTCCCCCAGCCCTCCGCATGGAGCTTGTCGACGTGCTCGCGTACGCGCCCCATGTATTCGGCCGCGACGGACTCGAGCGTGCCGCCGCGTTCGCCAAGATCGTTGAGCGCGAAGTTGTAGCGCTCGCCAAAGTCATATCCTATCCAGAAAGACCCAAGTTCGTCAACGAGGGCCCGCGCGAGGCCGTTCGTCGCCGTCGAGTAGATGCAGGTGGAGTAGATGCCCTTCTCCTTCGCGAGGCGGCATAGATCGCGCAGCTTCTCGCCGCGCTGCCAGAACTGGAGCGTATTGCAGAAGCCCTCCTTCGCGCAAAGCTCGACGGCGCCCGTCGGGTCAAGCGTGCCTGGCTCCCAATAGGTAAAGCAGAACCCACCGCAGAGCATTCCGCCTTTCGGCGAATAGACGCCAGCACCAAGGTACAGCCCTGCGTCTTCGGGGACAGGGACCTTCTCACCGGCGCAGCACGGTGATGCCGCGAAAAGAACGAAAGTGGACGCCGCCGCCAAACGGGCAAGCCCTTTTTTGCAATATTTCAATTTCATCTTCTCAATTGTATCAAATCTCGGCATGTTGCACAACCTGCGGTCCTTTCAAACCCCATCCTGAGAATGGTAATATCTAACGGGTCAGCAAAAAAGAGAGGAAGGCCGTGGGGATCGACGAAGACGAAAAACAAACTGCACCACCCCCATGGGGGTGGCCGCCGCGGCAGAAAGAAAACGCCCACGG
>Ga0265298_10002958_pt1 | contig 22984 bp, 23 predicted proteins | sample AusTroGonzalo_MG_3_FD_193486 | JGI IMG/M metagenome (GOLD analysis project Ga0265298, IMG submission 193486) | Bovine rumen microbial communities from tropical cattle in Woodstock, Queensland, Australia - Gonzalo_01 | ecosystem: Host-associated > Mammals > Digestive system > Stomach > Rumen ...
GGTCGTTGGACGTCCGATCCTCGCGGCGGAGAATCCAGCAGAAGCGGCGAAGGCCATTCTCGCGGAAATGTCCGCAGCGGCCACCTGAACTTCCCGTAGGCATCCCGGCGTAGGCATAGCGCGATGGACTGCGTGAAGAAGACGATATCGATCATAATCCCCGCCTTCAACATGGAGGCGTACCTCGCTAAGTGCTGCGAAAGTCTGCTCATACCGCGCCCAGAGCGCGTCGAAGCGCTGATCGTCAACGACGGCAGCACGGACGGAACGCTTTCCGTCGCTAACGACCTCGCGCAGAGGTATCCGGACGTGTTCAGGGTCGTCAACAAGCCGAACGGACACTACGGCAGCTGCATAAACGCCGCGCTACCGCTCTGTCGGGGCGCGTTCGTCAAGGTGCTCGACGCGGACGACACGTTCGACACGGCGGAGTTCGCCGGATTCGTTGACGCGCTAGAAGCCAGCGAAAGCGCCGGCGATGGCGTTGACGTCGCCCTAACCGACTACGTCGAGGTCGCACCGGACGGATCAGTCAGATGCAGAAGGCGCGCGGACAGGTTCGGATACAGGATGCACGCCATCGCATACCGCACCTCGATGGTGAGAGACTCCGGCTACCGCCAGAGCGAAGGCGTGGCATACACCGACAACGAATGGGCACTCATCCCGCGCTCCGGCGCGCGCCTTACGCGCCGCTTCCCGTTCTGCGTGTACAGATACCTTGTCGGCAGGCCCGGCCAGAGCATCGACCAGAACTCCCAGGCCGCGAACTACCGCGACGAGCTGCATCTCGCGCGACGGATGATGGCGGAACTGCCCTTGATCGCCGACGACATGAAGCAGCACGCTGTCGCCTGCATCGCCCATGCGTACATGCTCGCCGCGATTTTCGCCAACGACGACGGACGCAGGGAAACGCTTGCTGAATTCGAGCGCGAAGCGGTTTCTTCAGGGTGCGCAAGGCTCGCCATCGCGGAAAGCTGCAAGATGGCCGCATGGGAGTACGAGGCCGGAAGATTCAAGCCCGTGTGCAGATCCTATCTGGCCAGAAGACTTCCGAAAATGCTCTTCGCGCACGAACTGCCGCTTTTCTGGAAAATCAAGATTCTCCTCATAGTCATCGGAGCGAAATCGCTGCTCAGGCCGCTGTACGCGATGAGGCGGGGTCAATAGTTGAACGAGCGGACGGCTTCCCTGTCGTCGAAGGGGTGCTTGACGCCGGCCACTTCCTGATACGTCTCGTGGCCCTTGCCGGCGATTATGACGACGTCTCCGCGTTCCGCGCCCGCGAGCGCTAGCGCAATCGCCTTTGCGCGGTCCGGCTCCACGACCGCGCCGACGGACTGCGGGATACCCGCCAGTATCTGCCGAATGATCGACATCGGATCCTCGCTGCGCGGATTGTCACTCGTGACAACGACTCTGTCTGCGAGCCTAGCGGCCGCCTCGCCCATGAGCGGCCGCTTCATCGGGTCGCGGTCGCCACCAGCGCCGAACACGACCCAGAGCCGTCCCTTTGTAAAGCCGCGCGCTGCGGAAAGCACCTTTTCAAGCCCGTCCGGCGTATGCGCGAAGTCAACGTACACGTCCGCCGCTACTGCGGGGTTCTCCACGCGCTCAAGCCGCCCCCAGCGCGGCTTCAGCAAGGGTATCGCGGCCTGCACCGTTTCGCGCTCGACGCCCGCCGCCTCGGCGAGGGCGGCCGCGAGGAGGACGTTCGACTTGTTGTAGTCGCCGACGAGCGGGAGCCTCGAAAGGTCGTAGCGCGACCCGTTCGCGCCGGAAAGACCTGCCGGGATGACGTTCAGCGGGAGCCTGCCGGCGGCTTCAAGCATTTCATGCCCGTAGCCGCCGTCAAGGCAAACCGCAAACGGCGGGAAGTCCCTTCGTCCGGCGTCGCCGGGAATCGCCTTCTCCCATCCTCGGCTGCGCAGAAAGGATTCGGCTATCCGCTCCGCGAACATGAGCTTTACCCTGAAGTACTCCTCCATCGTCTTGTGGTAGTCGAGGTGGTCTTCGCTCAAGTTCGTGAACGCTCCGCCGGAAAAAGCCGTGACGTCTCCAAAACCGACGCGGTTCTGGTGGATGGCGTGGCTTGAGACCTCCATCACGCAGTCCGTGCAGCCGTTCGCCTCCATCGCGGCGTAGATTTCCTTCAGTCTTTCGAGCGGCGGAGTCGTGTACCCGGTCTGGAAACGGTTCTTCCCGTCGAAGACCTCCACGGTCGTTATGTGGCCGGCACGGCGCCCTGCGGTCGCGTTGATGAACTCGGCGAGAATCCACGTCGTGGTCGTCTTGCCGTTCGTTCCGGTTATCCCCCAAAACTTCATTCCGTCAGTCCCTGACCCCACGCCATTCCGAGAAGCGCTTCGCGGCGAGCGCCTTGTACTTTGCGCCCGTTCCGCCGTTTACGAACGGATCGATGGAGATGCCTCCGCGGGCGGCGAACTTCCCGTACACCTCCATGTACTTCGGCTTCAGAAGACGAAAGAGGTCGTCGTAGATGACGTTTACCACGTCCTCGTGGAAGTCGCCGTGGTTCCTGAATCCGAAGAGATACAGCTTCAGCGACTTCGACTCGACAAGCCTCCTGTCCGGCACGTATCTTATCGTCAGCGTCGCGAAATCGGGCTGGCAGGTCTTGGGGCATAGCGTCGTGAACTCCGGAGCCGTGAAAGTCACCCAGTAGTCGCGTTCCGCATGGGCGTTCCCAAACGCCTCCAGAACAGAAGGATCGTAGTCCTTCGGAGCCTCGGTCTTCGATCCGAGCGACTTCAGCTTTCCAAGGTCTTTTCTCATTGCTTTTCTCCCCCGCCGCTCTGCTTTCTTTTCGCGATGCGGGCGATTATGCGCGAGGCCCCTAGGTTCTTAAGCCCAAGCGCGAGCAGTATCTTGCCGACGAGATGGCGGGACTCGGCCTTCACTTCGAGGATTTCAATGTCCTCGGCATCGCACAGAGCCTTGAAGTCCTTGAGCGTTATGCAGTGGATGTTCGGCGTGTCGTACCACTGGAACGGCAGCTGCTTCGAGACGGGGAGCCGCCCCGTCAGGCCGAGCGTGAGACGTATCCTGTACGCGGCGAAGTTCGGGAACGAGACTATGGCCTCGTCCGCGATCCTCAGCGCCTCGTGCAGAAGCCCGCGCGGGTTCTTCACCTCCTGAAGCGTGTCGGAGCACACCGCGACGTCGTAGTGTCCGTCCGGGACGACCGACATTCCCTCGTCGGCGTCCTCCCAGAAAAGCGCGTTGCCGTCCGCGACGGCCTCCTTGAACTTGTCTATGTCGATTTCGACGCCCGCGCCAGAAGCCCCGCGCGTCTCGCGCAGGACGTTGAGGAGCGTCCCGTCGCCGCAGCCGATGTCGATGACCTTCGCGTTCGGACGCACCATCGAGACGACGCTCGAGTACAGGCGCTTCTGCCAGTTCATGACCTTGGGCTTCCTGTCGCCGAGGAATCCGCCTATCAATCCGGAGAGGTCTTCTATCTCGGTGAGGAAAGAGTCGTGCCCGGTGCCGGCCTCAAGATGGCAGTACGAGACGTCCTTGCCGCTCTGCAGCAGCGACTCCGTTATTTCCTTCGCCTGCCATTCCGTGAACAGGATGTCGTTCTGGTACGAGACGACCAGGCACTTCGCCTTGACGCGCGCACAGGCGGCGTCAAGCGACCCGTACCTCTCGCCGGCGTCGAAGAGGTCCATGGAGCGGGTGATATGGAGGTAGCTGTTCGCGTCGAAGCGGTCAACGAACTTCTTCGCCTGGTAGTCGAGGTAGCTCTCGATCTGGAAGTATGTCCTGAAGTCGGCGTCACGGCGCGCCCTTTCGTCCGGGGGAGCCTCGACGAAGTTCTTCTGAAGCTCGCGGCGGAACTTCTCCTGAAGGAGTTCGCGGGAGAGGTACGTTATGTGCGCGAGCTGCCTTGCGGAGGCAAGGCCGACCTTGGGCCCTTTGCCGTCGCCTGTCTCGTAGTAGTCGCCGCCGTTCCACGCGGGGTCGTCGGTGATCGACGCGCGGCCGACGACGTCGAACGCGAGGGCCTGCGTGTTCAGCGAGGCGGACGTCGCGATGAGGCACGCCTTGTCCATCTCGTCCGGGCAGCGCGTGATCCAGTCCATGACCTGAAGCCCGCCGTAGCTCCCGCCGATGAGCGCGGCAAGGTGCTTTACGCCGAGCTGCCTGAGGAACATCCTGTACACGTCCACTGCGTCCGAGAAGGCGTACTGCGGGAACGACGAGCCGTAGGGGTGGCCCGTGTCCGGGTTGATCGACATGGGGCCGGTCGTTCCGCTGCATCCGCCGAGGACATTGGCGCATACGACGTGCCACTTGTTCGTGTCCACGGCGCGGCCGGGACCCACCATCTTCTCCCACCATCCGCTCGGCTTGGTCTCGCCGGGACGAATCCCGGCGACGTGCGCGTCGCCCGTAAGCGCATGGCAGATGAAGACCACGTTGCCGTCCTCCATCGGCGCGCCGCACTCCTCGTAGCGCACGTCGATTTGCTTGAGAACGCCGCCGGGCGTGAGCTTGAACCCGCCTTCAGGCAGGTCCAGCCGCATCGTCTTAGGCTCTACTATTCCCACTCCGTCGCTCATAGGAGAATATTATATCATTTTTTGATTGGGGGATTTTGGGATTTGGATGATAGAAAACCTCTCAAACCCCTCAAACCTCTCAAACCCCTCAAACCTCTCAACCCCCTCAAACCTCTCATTCGACGTCAATGAAAAATATTTTCGAGGAAATAGGCGATGGCGCCGTCAACGTCGGAGAACCGTCCGTCCAGCTGCGCTTCGTACGCGGCCGAAAGCCACTCGTGGAATCTGGCGGAAGGACGATGCCCGAGGGCGATGAGATGGCGACCAAGCAGGATTGGCTTCGGCGCGGCATCCGCCACCCGCAGGGCGTCCGCCCGCTTCGCGAGCCACTCAAGGCAACTGCGGTCTTCCTGCGACGGTTCGCTTCCACGCCCCATGTGGTCTGCGCGGACGACGCGTATGAGCCTGTCGATCCTGACGACTCTCGCGGCCAACCGACGAACGGCTGAATCGCCCGCGCCGCTCTTCCACAGCGCGAAGGGCTGCATATGGCACTTTACAAGCGGCGGGACTTCCCTCAAGATGCGCTCCTCATCGGTGAGCCGCTTCAGGAACGAAAGTGTCGGCGCAGCCCCGGCTTCGTCGTGCCCAAGGCTCCTGACGTGCCCCGTGCGGCGGTCGCGCAAAGTCGTCGCGGGCTTGCCGAAGTCATGGCAGAGAACCGCGAGGCCGACTACAAGATCCTCGTTCCTGTCGCCTGTCCGCTCCGCCGCGAACGCATCGAGGCACAGACACGTATGGTTCCACACGTCGCCCTCGGGGTGCCACTCCGGGTCTTGTCTGCATCCTGAAAGCGCGGCCAACTCCGGGAAATGGCGGTGCCAGAGAGTCTCCCGCAGGAATCCAAGGCCGTTCCCGATTTCCCGCCCCTTGAGGATGAGCTTCGACCATTCCTCGAACAGCCGCTCCTTCGGCAGCCCTTCCATGTCCATTGACCTGCAAATCGCGACGGTCTCCGGCGCGGCGGAGAGACCGAACCTCGCCGCGAACTGCATCCCCCTTAGAACGCGCAGCGGGTCTTCGGCGAACTTCGGCGAGACGTGGCGCAGAACGCGGTTTTTGATGTCGTCGATTCCTCCCCAGGGATCCTCCACGGTTCCGTCAAGCGGATCGAAGTAGATTGCATTTATCGTGAAGTCCCTGCGCGACGACGCCTCGCGCACGGAAAGCGAAGGATCGGAGTCGATGAGGAATCCCCTGTGTCCAAGGCCACGCTTCGACTCGCGGCGCGGAAGCGATACGTCGAGTTCCAATCCCTTGATCTTGAGGACGCCGAACGAAAGCCCGCACATGTCGTATGAGAACTTCTCGCCGACGATTCTCTCCAGCGCCTCCGGCCCGACGCCGAACACCTCTATGTCGGCGTCTTTCACGCTCTGCGCACCTGTTATGGCGTCGCGCACCGCGCCGCCGACGAGGTACGCCCGGCCGCCGGCCGAGCGGACGCTATCGGCGAGGCTGGTCACGGCGGACATCAGATTATCCGGAAGAAAGCCAGGCCGCAAGTCCATCAGAAGCCCTCCTCCCCTTCTGTCACTACGCCCGTCATCCTGACATCGTGCTCTTCGACAGGCAGTGCCTCAACGCCCAAGTAGTTGACGTGAAACACCACACCGATCTTTTCCGCGTCGCTCCGCGCCGAGGCGAGAAGCCTATCGTACCAGCCGCCGCCGTACCCGATGCGTCCGCCAAAGGCGTCGAACGCGAGGCCCGGAACGATCCAGACATCGACGGAAGCCGTATCTACGCCGTCCGCGCCGTCTGGCGCAGACTTTGGCTGGAGAATCCCCATGGGGCCACGCTCCAGATCCGAAGAATCGAGAGACATGAGCCTTGCCAGCCGATACGTCTCGCCCGTCCAGCGCGGGACGCAGACCGTGTCGCCGGCATTGATGGCAACGGAAATGAAGCCGGAAAGATCGACTTCAAGCGGAGACGCAAGATACGCGGCGATGACGCACGGGCCGGGACGAGGCGAGGAAGCCCCCACGCGCTCCGCGAGGCGGCGGCAGATTTCGTCTGAAGCCGCCTTTCGCGCACCGCCGTCCATCGCCAGCCGCGCGCGCCTTGCGCGGTCGCGCAGCAGATTCTTGAGCGGTGCGCCGTCCATCTCGTCAGACAAGGGCGCGGAAGGCGCTGACCTTGCGCATAGTCGCGGCGAACATCTCCGGGGTCTGGCTCTGCACACCGTCGCACTTCGCGTGAGGCGGGTCGTTGTGGACCTCGATTATGAGTCCGTCGGCGCCTATCGCCGTGGCGGCGCAGGCGACCGAGTCAACCATCCACGAATACCCCGTGGCGTGAGAGGGATCGACGACGACCGGAAGATGCGAAAGGCGGTGCAGGACGGTCACGACTCCGAGGTCGAGGGTGTTCCTGAGAGCGGTCTCGAACGTGCGTATGCCGCGTTCGCAGAGCATGACGTTCGGGTTGCCCGAGGCCATCACGTACTCGGCGCTCATGAGCAGTTCCTGAAGCGTCGCGGACATGCCGCGCTTCAGCAGGATCGGCTTCTTCGTGAACGTGCCGACCTCCTTGAGGAGGTTGAAGTTCTGCATGTTCCTCGCGCCGATCTGTATCACATCGACGTCGTTGAAGAGGTCGATGTCCTTGATCTCCATCAGCTCAGTCACTATCGGCAGCCCCGTCTCGCGCTTCGCGACCGAGAGAAGGCGAAGGCCCTCCGCGCCGAGCCCCTGGAACGAGTACGGCGAAGTGCGCGGCTTGAAGGCTCCGCCCCGGAGCATCGTCGCGCCGGCGGCCTTGACTGCCTTCGCGACGCCGACGATCTGGTCCTCGTTCTCGACGCTGCACGGGCCCGCGATGACGGCGAAGTTCCCGCCGCCGACCTTGACGCCGGAGCAGTCCACGACGGAGTCGTCAGGGTGGAACTTGCGGCTGGCGGCCTTGTACGGCTCCTGGACGCGGCTCACGCTCTCGACCACGTCAAGGGCCTCAATGAGCCCCGAGTCGAGATGCGCTACGTCGCCGACGCAGCCTATGATCGTCTGCACCGATCCGCGGGAGACCATCGGGGTTATGTTCTTCGACTTGAGGAACGACGTGAGACTCGCGATCTGGTCGTCCCCTGCCCCTCTTTTCACGATGATTACCATCGCCTGTGTCCTTTCCTGTTACGGCCGCGCCTGGACGCGCTGGCCGCGACTACGATTCCTGAGCCCCGTGCCGGCGCATCTGGCGCGTCGGGGCGGAAGGCGGTATGACCTCCGCCTCGACTGCGGCGGCGCGCTGGGCGGAGCGGCGTATCATCCACGCCTGCAGGATGCTCATACACTGCGAGAGCGTCCAGTACAGCGACAGCGCTGACGCGAAGTTGTAGAACATCACGAGCATCATGACCGGCATGAACACCGTCATCATCCGCTGCTGCGACTTGTCGCCCGTCTGGGGCGTGAGCTTGCTCTGAAGGTACATCGTGACCGCCATCAGGATCGGCAGCGGGTTGAGCCCGCCGAACGGGAAGATGCCCGGGAATAGATGCTCGGGCTCCGAGAGGTCTGATATCCAGAGGAACCCGGCGTAGCGAAGCTCGACGGCGGAGCGCAGGACGTTGAAAAGCGCGATGAACACGGGAATCTGGACGAGCATCGGCAGGCACGAACTCAGCGGGTTCACCTTCTTCTCCCTGTAGAGCGCCCACGTCTCCTGCTGCAAGCGCTGCGGATTGTCCTTGTACTTCGCCTGGATCTCCTTGAGCAAAGGCTGCAGCTCCTGCATCTTCTTCATGCCCTCGGTGGACTTTCGCGTGAGCGGCCAGAAGATGAGCCTTACGAGGATCGTGAGAAGGATGATGGCGATGCCGTAGCTAGGCACTACGGAGTGGAACGTCCTCAGAAGCCAGACGACCGGGTAGCAAAGCCAGCGCCACATCCCGAACTCCATGACGTCACGCATGCCGAGGTCCCAGAGGAGCGACTGGCGCTTTGGGCCTATGAAGAAGTCAAGCCTGCGTGCGCCGCCGTCCGCGAACAGGACGTCCGCCCCTACGTCCGCGAGACGGAACTCGCTCCGCGTCGCGTCGCGCCGCACCCTTGCGCGGAACCCGACGTTGCGCCGCGAGGACGACACGAGGGCCGTCACGAAGAACCTGTCCTTGATGGCGATCCAGGACTGTTCGCCTGGGATGGTCGCGACTGTCGCGATCGGCCCGCCTGCCGGACGCGAGGCACCGCAGCCGCCGCACCCGCCGGAAGCCCCCCCAGCGAGAAGAGCCTTCAGCGGAGTGTCGTCGTCGTCGTGGTGCACGACATGCCCGCCCTTCTCGTCCATGCTCCAGCTGTCCACGGAGAGGCTGTCGCCGTCCTTGCGGCCCATCTTCATGAGCCCGACGGACACCGCGTTCTCGCCAGACGGCGCGCGTCCGTCGAAGAACTCATCCTCTACGGAAATGCGGTAGCCGTCGCGCAGCTCGATCGTCCGCTTGAGGATTCCGTTGGTGAGCAACACGCTCTTCTCCGACTGCGAGACTATCGAGTAGGCGTCGTTGGGGGCTAGGCCGGGGACGCCGTAAACCGCGCCGAGCGGAGACGCTGAGTAGTCGATCTCGACCGGCGGATTTTTCTCCCCGCGTTCTCCGGCCTCGACGGAATACTCCTTGAGGACGGCCTTCTTGACGACGGCGCCCCAGGTGGACACGTGTATCTCCAGCTCGGAGTCGCCAAGGACGACCGTCTGCTCCGGCACCTTGGGCGCGGGGAGCGAGGCGAAGTCGGCGGCGGCCGCGTCCCGTTCCGGCGCGGCTTTTGCCTCCGGCTGCTTTTGCTGCCCTGCCGCAGCGGGCTGGGCCTCGGCCCTCTCCGCCGCCGGCGGACGCGCAGCGGCCTTCTTCTGCGGTTCGCTCTTCTTGGAGCCGCCGCCAGAAAACAGGCACCACACAAGCGCGACGCCCAGCAGAATGCTTATGATTTTCTCCTGCCTGTTCATGCCGATATTTCCTTCGCCTTAGAGTCTCTTCCCAGCCCGTTGCTCCACCTGCCCGGCGGCGGAACGGGATCATACCCGTGTGCGCCGAACGGATGGCATCTCAGGAGACGCCCGATGCCGATGAGCAGTCCCTTAACCGCGCCATGCGTCCTGAGCGCGCCTATCATGTACTCGGAACATGACGGCTCGAACCTGCAGCACCCCCTGAAAAGAGGCGAGAGGGCGACCTGATAGCCCCTGACGGCGGCTATCATCGCCCTTGACGCAAGGCTCGAGACATTGCGCATCTCATGTCCTCCATCACGTCTCCGCATTTTCGGCCAGACATGGCCCGGCGAGCGACGAACACCCATTCGACGTCCGCAGGCGCTTCGCCGCATTTCGAGACGAGCCTGTACGACTCCCGCATGAGACGCTTCGCGCGATTCCTGTCCACTGCGTCGTGAAACGCCTTCTTGGACGCGACGACGCCGGCCATCGACCCGACGCCGGGCGACGCATGCATCCACGCGATCAGGAAGCGTCCCTTCGCGGAGCGTCCGCAGTCGAACACGCGCCTGTATCTCGCCCCGGGGAGCCGCGTGGACATACGCCGTCAAGTCCCTCAGACCTGGGTAAGGCGCTTGCGGCCCTTCGCGCGGCGCGCGGCGAGGACCTTACGGCCACCTTTCGTCGCCTTGCGGGCGCGATAGCCGATTTTCCTTTTTCTCTTCAGCTTCGACGGCTGCCATGTCATCTTCATGTCTGTATTCCTTTCAAAGAATATTTGGGGTATTCTATCAAAACCCGGTCAAAATTTCAATGGGTCTGACAAGCGAAATGTTGCGAAGGGAAAGTTCGTCGCATGGCGTGTTGACGCGGAAGAACACCGAAAGAAGCTCCGTCACGGCAAGGTCGAAGTCGAGAGCGACATCGGCCTCATGCCTATGCCACCCACCGTCATTGAGGATGGAGAACTTCTCCGACGTGCGCTTTTCATTCGAGATAAAGCGCACTTCGAGCGGAACTTTGGCGCTACATCTGGCCCGCGCCTCAAACGATAGGCGGTACTTTCCGTTCCCGTGCCTGAGAAAGGCGTCCGTAACGATGTTCTGCATCCCAGCGCCCTTCTCGCACTGAATCAGTCGATATACGCGCTGGCCGTCTTCAATCGTTGTCGCGTCGAACTTCACTAGCCATGACGGACATCTCTGCCACGCGCTGCGAGTCGAGGAACGGTCTGCCAGCAGGTTCTCGCCGTCCTCTGGCTGTGCAATCCTCTGCTCGCCGTCTTTACGCGACACCTTCCTGACATCGCGCTGCAACGAAGCGCCTATGTATCGTTTGAAAGGACAAGTCCAGCCCGCATTATGCTTGTCGGCCACGACAGGAATCGCGGATGCGCCACGCGTACTTGTCACGGACACCGTCACCCTATCAGCATTCTTTATCGACTTTTCAGAAATCGTGTCAAGTCGCGCACCCCCCATCCAAAGATTCGTGAAGGAAAGCGCATAGCCCGTCGTGTCCAGCCACTTCGCGGAATCGTGGAAAATTTCAACGACAGCGCCGTCCTTTCCGCCTATCGTGCGCCAGTCGTCCTTCCCGGTCGGATACGGAACGGACACATTCTCGAACGCAAACGTCTTGGGAAGCGTCCCCATGTTGCCGCCGACGAAGAATCGCGAGAAGAGAACGCAATCGACAGCCGACAGGTTCCTGAAGAAGAAGTCTTGCCGCTGATGCACGAGGTCCTGCGGACCAGGCTCCTTTCGCGCCTTGGCAGAGTCCATCTCGTTCCATTTCGTGTTGCGCCTAAGGACGCCGTTGTACACATTCCTGATCAACCCCTCGTCCGCACGGAAGACATCGATGTTTTCCAATTCAACGCCCGCATTCGACCCCTGGGGAAAGATTGCGTTGCATGAAGTTCCAATGGCGACGTCGCGCAGCATCGAGTTCTTAAGGCCGCTTATGACCAAGGCGTTGTCGCCGACATAAAGCCACGCGCCTTCGACGCGGAAATCCGACCCGCCGCACGTTATGCCGTCCGAACACATCATGGATGAGAGCGCCTTTACGTTTCTGAACGTCACGTTGCGCGACCAACTGCAGAAGTTGAACGTGCGCGAATCAACGAGCTTTACGTCCTCTACAGTCACATCGGGGGCTTGGACCCTGAAAAATCCTCGTTTCGTGTTCTTCGTCTGGTCGAAACGGAATACGTCGGACATCGGATCAAGCATCATTCCGCGTCCGTGCACATGGCAGTCTTTGGACTTTACCACAAGGCGCGAGTTCAGCACAGCACCCGGCGCGACATAGACCTCCTTGACTGGATCTTCCACGACAAGCACGCCGTCTTCTTCAGGCGGATCGACCCACCCCTCGACGTACATGACCCCGCTCGCGCCCTTCTGCGGGATCTTCGCGGGATTCTCCGGCGCGTCGGCAAAGACGGAGAGGATGGACTTGTCGTAGTCGTTGATGCGGACGCCGAAGTTGGTCGGTTTTTCAAGCGTCACCGAAAGGACGCCGTCTTTGAAAGCGCTCTTCAGCCCTAGCCGCGACGGAAAGACGGAGTACGACTTAACGTCCTCGCAGAACGCGATTTCGACCCTGACCGGTCCGCCGTCGAACGCGAACTCGCAGAAGCGGCGGTTTACGTCGCCTCCGCGCGTCCGCGGTTCAAGCGCCGACTTCTCGCAGTGGTTGTACACCACGAGACGCTTCTTCTCCGCGCCCTGCGCTACGCGCACCGCGTATGCGTAGTCGCGCTCGATCCTCGCATCGTATTCTGGATACGCCACAATCCCGCCATGCGCGAAATGCGCCGCGAGCGCAGTCGTCGCGACAATCAGGAACAGAACCATGCGAGCGGGTCTCATTTCTTGTCAACATCGACATTGCAGGCCTGGAGCGAAAGGCGGTGGACGCGAAGGTCGTGGTCGTAGAGTTCCTGCGGATTGGGCATCTCGCCGCGGATTATCTGCGCGAGCTCCTTGAGCTGCCCCGCATACCTGTCGCCCATCTTGCCGAAGACAATGTAGTTCCATCCGCGCACGTACGGCGGCTTGGCCTTCTTGAGGAAAAGCTTCACCGTTATTTCCTCGTCCACTTCTTCGACCTGCATGCCGCCTTCTTCGCCAGTAGTGTGCCTTACGCGGCGGAAGTCCTCAATGGGCTCGAGTTCCATGACGCCGTCCGATCCGTCAACTCGCAGATGCCGACGGCCCTGCGTCCCTTTCGAGCAGACTGTCACCGTGCAGGTCGTGCGCGGCCAGAGCGCGATGGTAAGCGTGTGGCTCGGCGTTCCCTCCGGGTCGCCAGGCGCCGGCATCACGATTGAATGACATTCCTCCGGCATCGTTTCGTTCATCATCGGGAGGACGTATTCAAGGACGTGGCAAGTCAGCAGATAGGCGGTCCCGGCAGGATATGTCGAACTGTAGGGGATGTAGCGCTCCCCCCCATAGGAATGGCTCAGGTCCGCGTCGATTGCGAAAATCTCGCCGACAAGACCCTTGCGGCCCTCGTTGACGATGAACTGTATCGCATCGTTCGCGCGGAACATGTAGCCGGTCTGGAGAGGGATGTTCCCCGCCCGGCAGATGTCCGACACTTCCTTGAAGCCATCGAGGGTGAAGCCGAGCGGCTTGTCCATGTGCATCGCAATGCCTGCCTTCGCGCACTTTAGCGCAACGTCTACGAGCTCCTGGTTGGAAACCTCGATGACTGCTACGTCCGGCTTAACCTCGTCAAGCACCTGTTCGGGAGTGAAGCGCGGCAGCCCCTCGTAGGGTTTCATGTTCGGCTCGCACATGCGCATGACCTTCGACGCCCTGTTGTCGACGATGCCGACGACCTCGTAGTCGTTCTTCAGCTTCTTCATCGCCTCGAACTTGCCGAGAGCGTGGTTGTGCGTGACTCCCCATAGCACGGCTCGGACGCGGCGCGACGGCTTCGGGCCGGACGCATAGTCCTCCGCCCTAGGCCGCCGCATGTCGAACGTCTTCGACGTCTCGACATCGACCTTCCCCTTCGGCGACGATTCACTGTCGGACGACACGCCAAACGCCGCGCCGACGCACAGGCATACAAGCCCCGAAGCTATTACGCCTCTCATCTCACGAGTTCTTCACCCAGGCGTGCGCCGGATCCATCGACGAGATTAGTCCGCGTCCCTGCGAACCGGCCATCGTCCAGAGGTAGTACATCTGGTAGCCGGGCGCGCCAACGAGCGGATGGTATCCCTCCGCGATGGCAACGGTGTCGTAGTTCTGCACGCGGTACGCCTCGTTGAGCGAACCGTCCGGCTTGTACACGCTCTGGAAGCCGAAACCCTGCGGCGGGTCGAAGAGGTAGAAGTAGGTCTCCTCCATGTCCAGCTCGGCGGGCGGGTTGTTGACGTCGTGGCGGTGGCTGGGATAGCCCGACCAGTTGCCGCTCGGGATCATGCCCTCCCCGATGTAGAAGTGCTCGCTGTCGAACTTCTCGTCAAGGATGATCTCCGAAGTCCGGGTCCAGTTGTCCTTGCCGAGCGCGATGTGCCGCGTGTCCTCCGGCCTAATCAGCGTTGGCTTGGCCGTGTCGCGCGTCGCGGGCGAGCCGTTGTAGGCGAGCTCCACGTCGGAAAGCGCCTTAATCGCGTATTTTGTGTGGCGCGGCAGGTAGAGGCAGTGCGGCTTGCCGGTGAACGGACTAGTGCGGCCGTCGGCGACCTCGAACGACCAGCCGTCGCCATCTGCGCCGAAATTGCCGCCGATCAAGACGAACGCGACTTCTTCTTCGCCGGTGTCGCCTTCGTAGGACGTGCCCTTGGCAAGTTTAAGAAGGCCGAACTTCGTCAGCTTCATGCCGTATTCGCCGACATCAAAGACCTTGTTGTAGCCCTGCTGCGGCTTGAGAGGTATCTTGAGGTTCATTGTATTTCCTTTTTTCACTATTTCACAAGATGCATTTCTATGTTCATGTTGCGGCAGAAGCCCGTAAGCTCCTCCGTGCGGTCGCCGTACATGAGCGCGTAGTGGTGCTCCCAGCCGTTCTCCATGACCTCGCGGCGGATCGCCTCGCAGCCGGCGTCGAACTTGACGTTGAGCGGCGTGCCTCTGACGAAGAGGTCCGTGTCGATCCCCGTTCCCGGACACACGAGCATGCGGAAGCCTCTGCCGTCGCGAGTCTCGCCAAGGCGTGCAAGCGTGACGCGGCCGGGCTTGAGAGGAAACTCTCCCGTGCAGCCCTTCACGCCGCCGCCCTCGACCGTCGCGGAGCAGTGAAGCTCCGGCTTGTAGCCGGGCTTGCAAAGTCCGCACGGCGCGGCGCCGCAGTGCCAGACGGTTCCGTGGTCGCCTTCGCATATGATGAGGTCGCAGAAGAACGGAAGTTCGCCGGAGAGAATCTCGCCGATGCGCATCATCACCGCGCCATAGACGTCGCCCTCGCAGGCGGTGAGACAGCCGTGGTTCGTGAGGTGTCCGAGCGTCGAGCAGACCGCTATTCCGTAGAACTCGTTGAGAATGACCTCCGGCCAGCAGCGCATGGCGAAGGTATCGACGAAGAACTTCTCCTTCAGCTTCATGACCGCCGCGACAAGGCGCGCCGACTTCTCCTTCTGCGCACTGCACGGAGCGTCGGCCGGCGGGGTCTTGAGATCCTCGTCGATGATCGCCATGCCCTTCGCGACTTCGTCGGACGTAAGATTCTGCGCGACGGTAAAGAGCTCGTGCTCCGTGATGATCTTCACTTCCGGGCCAAGAACGCGGCGAAGCATCATCTCGTCAACGCAACTCGTGAAGAAGCCGGGGACGCGTCCGCCGATAAGGCCGATGCGCATGCGACCGAGAGCCTTCATGGCCTGGGCGACGCGTATCTCGCGCATCAGCTTCTCTTCGGCCTCCTTCATGCCCGCCTGGGCGTGGACGTAGAAGTACGGGATGCCAAGCCGCCACATGTGGTGCGCGTTCATGTTCGCCGCGCAGAACGAGTTGTTCTGGAGGCGACCGCCCTTCGGGTCTGGCTCGGGCTGCGACCAGAGGAGGACCGGGACCTTGAGCCGCTGCGCGAACATCGGCGGCACGACGCCGAGCGAGAAAGTGAGGAAGTGCGCGACGATCAGGTCCGGGCGGTCCTTCTCCCACTGTTCGAGGACTTCGATCGCCTCGCCTTCGAGGGCGAGCATGTGGTCCGGGCCGATAACCTCCACGTCCGGAAGGGTCTTGAGGAACGCAAGCGCGTCCGCCCGCGCCGCCTCCAGCGTGTCGTTAGTCCAGTTGACCTTGCTCAGCGGCAGGTATCCGATTTTGAACATAGCGTAGTATCCTTTTTCTTGCTGTAGGTATTTTGTGGGGAATATTTTACCATAATTCAGATGAGAACATCTTGAAATATTATGAGAGCACATGACACGTTCTGAAAATAATGGTATAATACTGGGAAATGAAAGCGGTCGTTGTGCTTTCGGGCGGGCAGGACTCTGCCACTTGCCTTGCGCTTGCCGTGCGAAAGCACGGCGCTGAGGGCGTTGCCGCGATTACGTTCCGCTACGGGCAGCGGCATGCGCTTGAGGTGAAGTTCGCGAAACGCCTCGCAAGGCGCTTCGGCGTCGCGGAGCACAAGATCGTGCCGCTGGGTTTCTACCAGGACATAACGTCTAGCGCCCTTCTTTCGGAATCTGGCGAGATCGTCCGCAGAAAAGGCGCGAGCTGCCCGAACACGGTCGTCGAGGGGCGCAATGCGTTCTTCCTTCTAGCGGCGGCGGTCTGGGCGAAGTCGCTGGGCGCGACGGAGATCTACACGGGCGTCTCGGAAGCCGACTTCTCCGGCTACCCTGACTGCCGCGCCGCGTTCATAAGGGCGCAGCAGCGCGCGCTCCGCCTCGCGCTCGAATGGCCGGTCAGGATCGTGACGCCCTTCATGCACATGTCCAAGGCGGACGAATGGGCTCTCGCCGACCGTCTCGGCATATTCGACGTAATCGACCGCGAAACGCTCACGTGCTACAACGGCGTTCCCGGCAGGGGATGCGGAGAATGCCCCGCGTGCAAACTCCGCAACAAAGGCCGCGAGGAATACATGAAGCATTCACGCCCTTTTTTTTTGGTATAATACCCCTCAATGTCAGAGTCATCGTCCATAGCAACGCTGCTGCTGAAGTCCGCCGGCATATTCACCGGCGAGCAGCTTGAGCGCATAGCGAAGGGCCGCGCCGAGAATCCCGGAATGGGGCTCGCGGAGGCCGCCGTGAAGTTCGGGGGACACAAAGAGGCGGAGTTCCTCTCCGCGATGGCGACGGCGCTCGGCCTTGAGACCGTTGACCTCGAAAAACGCCAGCCCTCGCCCGAGGCGCTATCGAAACTCCCTGCGAGCGCGGTGTACCAGTACAACGTCCTGCCGATCGTATTCGACGGGACGACCGTCACCATCGTCGCGTCCGATCCGTTCGACATGTCCGCCGCAGACGGCCTGAGGCTCTTCACGGGATGCCCCGTGCGAACCGCGCTCGCCCCGAAAGACGAGGTTGAGAAGGCCGTCAAGAAGTACTACGGCGTCGGCGCAGACGCGATCGAGAAGATGATCGAGGACGGCCGGTACTCAGTGGACGAGGACCTCGGCGCGATGACCAAGATCGACGTCGGCGAGATGGGCGAGGAGGCGTCGATCGTGCGCTTCGTCAACCAGATCATCGCCGAAGCCGACAGGCAGGGCGCGACGGACATCCACATCGAGCCGCAGGAGACGGAGCTGAGAATCCGCTACCGCATCGACGGAATGCTCCACAAGGTGGACGTCCCCCCGCAGCTCAACAGGCTCAAGTCCGCGATCATCTCGCGCATCAAGGTCATGGCGAACCTCGACATCGCCGAGAAGCGCCTTCCGATGGACGGGCGAATCGGCATAAGGATCGCGGGGCAGGACATCGACATCCGCGTCTCGACCATGCCGGCCGCGTACGGCGAGTCGGTCTCTCTGCGCCTTCTCGCGAAAAGCGGCAACTTCGTGAAGATGTCCGACCTCGGCTTCAACGAGCGCGACTTCGCCGTCGTGGACAAGATAATCCACAGGCCGAACGGGATATTCCTCGTCACCGGCCCGACGGGCTCCGGGAAATCGACGTCGCTATACTCGTTCCTGCACGAAGTGAACAAGATCGACGTCCGCATAATGACCGCAGAGGACCCCATCGAGTACCACATGGCCGGAATAAACCAGGTGCAGATGCAGGCCGACATCGGCATGACGTTCGCCCGTGCGCTGAGGGCGTTCCTGCGCCAGGACCCGGACATCATCATGGTCGGCGAAATCCGCGACCGCGAGACGGCCGAGATCGCCATCAACGCCTCGCTGACGGGCCACATGGTGTTCTCGACGCTGCACACGAACGACGCGGCCGGCGCTTTCCCGCGCCTCATCGACATGGGCGTCGAGCCGTTCCTGATTGCGTCCGCCGTCGCCGGCGTGATGGGCCAGCGCCTCTGCCGCCGCCTCTGCCCGAAGTGCCGCCGGGAGGTCCCCCTCGACCGCAAGTACTACACCCTTCCGTACCCGCCCGCCGCCGAGACCGTCTTCGAGCCGGCCGGCTGCGACTCCTGCACCAGGACAGGCTACAAGGGCCGGCGCGCGCTGTTCGAGGTCCTTGAAGTGGACGAGGACATAGAGGGCGCGATCGTGCGGCGCGAGAACGCCACGCAGATAAGGAACATGTCGCTGTCCAAGGGCATGAAGACTCTGCGGGAGGACGGCTGGGCCAAGGCGTTCGCCGGCGTCACCAGCGTCAAAGAGGTCATGCGCGTCACGGAGGAGCAGTAGCCCCCATGCCCTTCGACGCCGGCATGAGGCAGCGCCAGCGCCAGGCGCAGACGCAGACGATGGCGCCGCAGATGCGCCAGAGCCTGAACATGCTCGCGATGAGCCTTCCGGAGCTGCGCGACGAACTCTACCGCGAGATGTCCAACAACCCCGTCATCGACGACATCGAGCAGACGCTCGAGCGCGAGACCATCTCAGACCGCGAGCGGAAGTCCGACGAGGAGGTGCGCTCCCGCGAGAGCGACTATCCCGAAGACGACTCGGACGAAAACGCCGCGTACTCCCGCGACGCGGACGCGCTTGAGCGCAGACAGAGGTTCTTCGACTCGCAGACAAAAGAGGAGACCCTGGAGGAGCACCTTCTCGCCCAGCTCTCCACCTCGGACATGACCGACGCCGAGAGGGCCATAGCAGAGATGGTGATCGGCGACCTCGACGACAGCGGATATTTCGCCGGAGCGGTGCCCGACCTCGTCATGGTGAGCGGCGAGCCGGAGGAGACGGTTCGCTCGGCGATGCGAAAGGTCATGCTCCTCGACCCGCCGGGATGCGGGGCGACGTCGCTGGAAGAGTGCCTCCTTGCCCAGACGGACAAGCTCGATTCGTCGCCTTACCAGCAGGAGGTCCGCGAGCTGCTGGAGCACGGGCGGCTCAAGGACGTCGCGGAAGGCCGCACGGAAAAAGTCGAAGAGGATCTCGGCACGAGCGAAGAGAGGCTGCCTGACGTCCTCGCTGCGCTCCGCTCGCTCGACCCGCGGCCGGGCAGGGCGTTCAGCAGGTCGGGGCGCAGCGTCGCCTACGTAAACCCCGAAGTACACGCGGTGAAGGCAGACGGACGCTGGACGGCCCGGGTGGACGCGAGGAGCCTGCCGGAGATAAGAGTTTCAGAGAAATACCTCAAGATGCTGCACGACCCCTCGGTTGACGCCGCCACGAAGGAGTACATCCGAGGGAAGGTCGAGGCCGTCCGCGCGTTCAAGGACGCGATCGAGCACAGGGAGGAGACCGTGACGAAGATCGCCCAGGCGATATTCGACGCGCAGCCGGGCTTCTTCGACAGGGGGCTCAAGGGCCTGAGGCCGATGACGATGCAGGAGATCGCCGACAAGGTCGGCGTCCACCACACGACGGTGTCGAGGACCGTCCGCGACAAATACGTCTCCACGCCGCGCGGCGTCGTCGAGCTGCGCCGCTTCTTCACGTCCGGCGTCGCGTCCGGATCTGGCGAGGCAGTCTCGCAGGAAAGCGTCATGGCGGCGCTCAAGGCGACAGTCGAAGCGGAGGACGCGTCCAATCCCCTTTCCGACGACAGGATCGCCGCCGAGCTCAAGAAGGCCGGCTACGTCGTGGCCCGCCGCACCGTCGCGAAGTACCGCGCCAAGATGGGAATACCGGGCGCGTCAGCGCGCAGGTCGTGAACACGGCCGGAGGTGTCGAACGATGTCGAAGAAGAGATATCCTGTCAGAACGCCGCGCTACGCGGCGGGCATTCGCGCACAGGAGACTCGCGGCGGCGTCCGTTCGTGGTGGGCGAAGAGGTGGCTTGAGGCCGTCGAGCCGATGGGGATAGGCGGAAGACTCGCAAGAGGGCGCAACTACGCGGCGTCAGGACAGGTCGTCTCCCTTTCCATCGAAGGCCCTTCCGTGACCGCCTCTGTTGTCGGCGCAAGACCCGATCCGTACCGTGTCTCCATAACGTTCAGAACGCCCGGCGAAGAGGCTCTCGGGAAGATAGCGGCCGCGCTCAAGGCCGAGCCCATGCTGCTTGCGCGGCTCCTTGCGGACGACCTTCCGCTAGAGGTGGAGCGGATGTTCCGCGAAGCCGGGACGGGGCTTTTCCCGGGAGGGAAGATCGCACCGGGCAGATACGACGTGACGACTTCGTGTTCTTGCCCCGACTACGCGAATCCATGCAAACACGCCTGCGCGGTCATGCTGCTCCTGGGCGAGGAGACCGCACGGCGGCCGATGACGCTTCTTGAGCTGCGGGGACTTGCGACGGAGGAGCTGTTCGATGAAGATTGAGACGCCGATCCTGAGACGCACGGGACCAGTTCCTTTCTGGCGCGGCGAGGAGAAGTGCCTCGCCACGCTGGAGCGGCTGTACACGCGCGCCGCCGACCGCGCGGCCGCCCTTCTCGGTCTGCACGACTCGTCCGCGACGCGAACTTGCCCTTGCGCTGAAAAGGCGGGATTTGGTATAATACGCGGCAGAAAAGGAGGGGCTACATGTCAGACGGAATAGAAAACGAGGAGATACGGGACACCGACATTTCCTTCGACTGCCCGCACTGCGGCAAGAACCTGGTGATCGACTACCGCGGCGCCGGGCTTCAAATCGACTGCACCGAATGCGGGGCGAGCGTTCTCGTGCCGATACCTGACGGCATGCAGCTGAACGACCTCGACCTCGACGCCGGCGAGATACTCAAGCAGTTGTTCGCGACCCGGCGCAACTACCAGAAGGCCGAGCTTCAGATACAGTCCCTCAAGGCGACGCTCTCGCAGCTGCAGGAAACGCTCGGCGTGATGCAGGACGCGATAGCGGAAGGCCTTTCCCAGTCTTGAACAAAAGATCCATATTCGTGAACGCGCTGACCCTCATGCGCGTTCCGCTGACTTTCGCCTGGTTCGCCCTGGCCATTGCCGAGGAGTTCCGTTCCACGCCGCTGATGATATTCTTCGCGGGCGCCGCGATGTTCCTGTCGGGTCTCACCGACGCATTCGACGGCGCGCTCGCGAGAAAGTGGAATGTCGTCAGCCCGCTCGGCAAGATGGCGGACCCGCTCATGGACAAGGTCTTCTACGTCGTGACGTTCCCCGCGCTCTCGTGGCTGCTGCTTCACCAGGGCGAGACAGTGCATTCGTTAGTGATGCTCGTGTTCGCCGTCCTGTACATGCTCCGCGACCTCTGGGTGACGTTCCTGAGGTCCGTCGGCACGCTGTTCGGCGCCGACGGCTCGGCCATGTGGCTTGGCAAGGTCCGCACCGCCCTTTCCTTCCCGGCGGCCGGCTGGGTTTACGCCTACATCGTATTCAACGACGCCGCGTTCCTCGACGGGTGGCGCACTTGCGCGCTCGCGACGACATACGCGGTGGAGGGCTTCATGATAGCCCTCAACCTGACGAGCTTCGTGACGTACACGAAGGCATATATGCCGTACCTCAAAAAGGCACTTGAACGAAAGTGAGTTTTATGCGATAATATATGCAACGGAAAAAAACAAAGCCCCTCCAGGGGCACAGAAAGAAGGAAAGAAAAATGAAAAAATTGGCTAAAGGTTTCACGCTCGTCGAGCTGCTGGTCGTCATCGGCATTCTCGGCGTCCTTATGAGTGTGCTGTATCCGGCGATTTCATCTGTGCAGACCGACATGAACATGAAGACGCTCGCCATCAGCGCCAGAAAGATCGTACAGGGCATCGCCTCGGCCAACACCGACCGCAGCAGCAGAGGCAAGCCCTCGCTCTGGCCGCACAACGACGAGAACGACGGCAAGAGCGACGACACAGACGACATCGGCGGACAGACCTTCGGGACCTCGACCGAGTACTTCAAGGTGCTCTTCGACATCCAGAACCAGACCTCCTCCGACAACTGGAACCCCTACATCGAGGGCTACGAAGGCAGCTGGCTCTCCGGCGCCGGCGTTCCGCCCGCGCAGCCGGGCAACCTTCTCCAGGCTAACGTCGCCTGGACGATCGCCTCGGGCCTGACCGACGACCAGGGCGACTTCATGCCCGCTCTCGTGTCCCGCAACACCGACACTTCCGAGTTCGCCACGAGCGGCCAGAACGACATGTCCACGAAGACCACCAAGGTCACCCTCGGCAAGAAGTTCCCGCAGCCCCTCGGCACGAAGGGCAGCGTCATCGCCACCAAGGGCGGCGGCGTGGACACCTACAAGGCGCGCGACTGCCGTCTGAAGGACGTTTACAAGTCGAACAGCTTCGCCATCCCGAACGGCATCACGCTGAAGTACCTAGAGCCGTAACGGATGTTTGCTAAGGTCGCCATCGACCTTGCGCTCGACCGCCTGTTCACCTATTCGGTGCCGGCGTCGATGGAGAAGAAGCTGGCCGTCGGCCAGCTTCTTCTTGTCCCTTTCGGGCACCGCTTCGCCAGAGGGTTCGCGATGGCGGTATCCTCCGCCGATGTCCCCGGCGACATTCCCAGTCGGGCAGACGGAACACCGGTTGCGCTGCGTCCCATAGAGTCTATCGTCGACGAAGTGCCCTTCTTCTCGCCGACGACACTCAAGCTTGTAAAGGACATCGCGGCTTATACGGCCTCTCCCATCGAGTCTGTCCTCAAAGCCGCCGTGCCGGCTGCGGTCGTCAAGCCAAACGCCCGACCGAAGAAACTTTTCTTCGTCGAGCCGTGCGACTGTGCCGAAGCTACTCTGACAAAGCGCCAAAAATGGCTCCACGAGCAAATCATCCGGCTCGGCGGCGGATGGATGCAGCCCCTCTGCAGAGAACTTGGCACGACGCCTGGCACGTTGCAGGCACTTGCTGAAAAAGGATTGGTCAAGGTGTCGTTGTCCGAGAAGCGCCGCGATCCGCTTGTCGGGCGGCGCATCCTGCCGTCGCGGCCTCTCGACCTGAACAATGAGCAGGCTGCCGCGCTCGCCGCAATCACCCACTCCCCCACTCCCCCAC
>Ga0265298_10002959_pt1 | contig 22981 bp, 22 predicted proteins | sample AusTroGonzalo_MG_3_FD_193486 | JGI IMG/M metagenome (GOLD analysis project Ga0265298, IMG submission 193486) | Bovine rumen microbial communities from tropical cattle in Woodstock, Queensland, Australia - Gonzalo_01 | ecosystem: Host-associated > Mammals > Digestive system > Stomach > Rumen ...
GAAAAAGTGGAAGGGATTACCATTTTAGGAGGTGAACCCCTTGATCAAATTGACGAGGTATTTCAGCTTTGTACAGAATGCAAAAAGACAGGCCTTTCTGTAATGGTTTTTACAGGATACGAGCTTTCTGAAATCAGGAACTCTGATAAAGTGAAAATCATGTCTGTCGCCGATATCCTAATTACTGGGCGCTATGATGAAAAATTGAGGACCTTAAACCATCAATGGATTGGCTCCACAAACCAGCAAATTCTTTTTTTAACAGACCGCTACAAGGATTTCGGAATAGAAAATGGCAATTATATGGAAATTGACATCGAAGAAAATGGCAAAATGACCATTTTGGGCTTTCCCACTTCGGATATGGGTTTCACATAACAAACTTGGATTTTTTCACAACCACCCCAAAATCATCAACTAAAATAATACCTTAGGCTCGCTATGTCCAAACTCAGTCCGCGTGACAACCACGCCAATCAAAAAAATGCCAACAAAGGTACCAGCGGTTTTAACAAACAGTATTTAGCTGTTCAAAAAAATCGTTCCATGCAAATGAATCCTACAAGCAGCCTTTACAAAAAAGGGAAATAGTCATCTTAAAAATCAAACTCGTCTTTGCCGTCATCATCTTTAGCTGGCTTGAACATTTTTTCTTCTTGTTCCTTTTTGATAAGCATTGGAACATATTTTCTATATCTATTATAAAAGTCTAATCCTCTTTTTTCAATAATCCATTGACTGGAACTGGGGCAATCCAGAGTCATGATAAATGACTTGAGTTTTTCAAAGAACTCTATTGCCTTGCCGTATCTTGATTCATCTTTTTTAGCGAGTCTATCGTTGCTCGGGTCAGAGCCGGGTTTCGGGGGCTTTTTCCAATATTTCTTTTCGGGACTATTTTCAAAACAGAAGTTGTCTTTGTCGGCAAATTTTTTCTTCTTAAGATCCGATGTAATATCGCCTGTTTTTTTCAGGCGTTTTTCGGACAGGTCTTTAGGATATTTCTTATAATACAGTTCTACGGCTTTGCGATAATTCATATCGCGAGCTTTTAGCATACCGGCCAATTCGTTGCGCAGCAAGCGCCATGCTGTTATTTCATCCATGTCAGAACCATTGAAATATATGCAAAGTAACGTTATTCAAAACTTATAGGGCAAGAATAAGTAACGAGATGTTCAGTTCTGGAATAAGTCATTTTTTCACGGCATTCGAATTGCCTAATTTTTTCAGCGCATGACTCGGCAACTAAATCTTTGTTCCTCCAAGGATTACTACACGAACTGATGCAATCATCCATAAGGTGATACTCTTCTTCAAGAGAAAAGTATGCACAGTGGGTATCCGCATCGTCTACACCAATTCCGATGCCGACTCCTGCGCCGCCTACTGCGAGCCCGGCGGCTAGAATTGCGGGCCCTTTTATGCTGGATTTAGATCGGACCTTATTTTTTTTCTTTGTAGATTTTCTTTGGACGGTCGTTTGTGAAGATGACTTGCCTGCTTCATCTGTAGGCGAATCATTCTTTTCTAAGTTTTCAGTTGGCCTCGGAGTTACTGCCTCTTGGACATCTTTTGTTTTAGCCGATGTTTTTTCAGCTACATTTTTTTTGCTTTTTATAGACTCTTTAATTTGACTACTTGCAGTTTGAGCCTTTTCGATAGACTTGTCTACGGCGCTTTTAGCGGCTGATGCTCCGCGTTGGGCGGTATCTTGTATGGATTGCTTGGTCCTGTTTGCAAGGTTCCTTGCTTTTTTCAGGATTTCTTCGCGACCTTCTTTTGATGACAATCCACTTTCGTCGGCCATTTCTTTTACAGTTTTGGCTATGGACTGCGTTGCTTTTTGAGTCTGCTCTTTTAGATGATTGAATATATTCTTTTCTTGCATAATGGATTTTGATTTTAATATATCAATTTTTCTCTAAAAGAGTAATTTTTTTTTGACAGTCACTTTTTGCCCCTTTTCCGCGCACTCTAGTCGCATTCCCTATTGCGCGGGCCGGTTTGTTTATATATATTTACGCTACATAGCGGGATAACCTGCGACCGGATTTATAGAGCTTTGCTTCGTGTTATCTTCCTGACTGGAATCGGCAAAATTCAAACGCGGAAGATAATAGGCAAACGCTCACGTCCCGTTCGGGGCGTGGGTTGTTGACTTTTGTTTGTGCGTAATGGCTTTGCCGAGCCTCAGTCTGCAAGCAATTGATTGGCAACACACGCCTTTTTTTTTGCAAAGAAACGCCAATAAGGCCCTCTGTTTTTCGCACCGCACTGGACCCGCGAACAACGGAGACCTTATGAATACCCAAGCGCGCCCCTACAAGTACATTCTCGCATGCGCCGCCATTGCGACAACCGCAATCCTGCTTACCGCATGCGCCTCGAACCCGCCGGCATGGTACAAGGCGGGCTACAGCAAGTACGAAACCGACAACGCGCTCGCCCAATGCGAATACGACGTGAGCATGCAGATGCTGCCCGACGACAAGCAGGGCCGCGCCGTGAACAACTGCATGATCCGCCAGGGTTTCCGCTTCGTGGACAACCCGCCCGACGACCCCGAGATGGACCACTACGTGCCACCCGCACAACAACCTGCCCCGCAGCCCATGCCGCAACAGCAGGCCCAGCCCGCCTACCAGCAGCCTGCTCCACAACCGGCCTATCAACAACCCGCACCGCAACCTGCATACCAGCAGCCGGCGCAGCCCGCCCCGCAACAGGCGCCCGCACGTAACCAGATGATAGACGAATCCGGAGACAACCAATGGTGGAAATAGCCACAGGCACAAGACGCTCCGCAGTCATCGCGACTGTACTACTTGCCACATCGCTCCTGCTTTCGGGTTGCGCGGGCAAGACCGTAGTTATCGGGCACCAAACATGGATGACCGAGAACGCGAACGAGGCCGTCACAGGCGCAAAATGCTACAAGCAAAGCAAGGACGGCAAGGCCTGCGCCGAAAACTACATGGTGTACGACTGGGACGGTGCAAGTGTCGCATGCCCCGACGGATTCCACCTGCCGAGCGTCAAGGAGTTCCTCACGCTAGAGAATGCGCGCAAGGGAGCGACCGACATATTGAACCTCGCCTGCTTTGGCGACAACAAGACATTCGACAACGGGCTCTGCTACGAGACCGCTTTCTCCGCATTCTGGACAAGCTCGCAGGCCGACAACAAGTCCGCCTTCGTGTGGGACGTGGAACTCGACTACACAAACCTCACTCCCCGCGCCGCAAGCAAAAAAGATCACTTCGCCGTGCGCTGCATAAAGGACTAGGCCCATGCTCAAACGAACCGCCGTTTTGCTCCTCGCCGCATGCGCCGCAGTTTTCGCAGGCGACATTTCGGTATCGCTGCCCTCTTCCGAAAACCTAGGCGAAAAGATAAGCTTCCTCAAGGACCTGCGCGAAAACAACAAGTTTGATGCCGCACAGCAAAAAGACTTCAACGACCTGTGGAAGCAGGCGAACACCGTCGCCACCATGAACAACCGCTGCGGCTCGCTACTGCTGAACGACATTCCCGACGAGGCGTGCCAGCACTTCTACGAGGTGGAGCTCCCCGCATTCGAGGCGAAGTTCTTCGAACTCACCGGCGAATTCAAGCTGAACGCCATCAAGGCGTCCAACACGCTTTCAGACAAGCGCGCCCTAATAGAAGCCTGCGCGGCGGCCATCTCGCCGGAAGCCTACCAGGTATCGAACATCATGACCATCATGGGCGAGGTCTCTCCCGAACCGCTCGATGACGGCATGGCGATGATCAAGTACAACCTCGCACTCGCCATCAACAAGGCAAAGCGCGAAGCCATCGTGAACCAGCTTTCCAAATGGTACGAATCCTGCTCCGAAGGCATCATGAGTCAAGGCGACTACTCGCCGCTGTTCGTGCAGAGAATCAAGAAGCAGATATCGCGCGGGGGCAACTACATCGACATTCTCGGCGACAAGATTGTGGTGATGCAGGCCAAGCAGGAACGCTTCAGTTACTACGTGAACGACCGCTTCCTTTTCGGCAAGTCCATCCTCGCCGGCGCAAAGCTGCTCTCCATCGACAAGGCAGGCGCCATCAGGTTCATAAACACCTCGGGAATCCAGTGGAAGGACTACGCCATCTTTAACGAGGCGGAAATCCAGAAGAAGGGATTCAACGGGCGCATGCTCTGGGGCGACCGTACTGCTCCGCTGCGCACACCGCGCGTGTTCAAGAGCGGGCGAATCTTCAAGAGCGTGACCATCGGCAGGCAGGAATGGAGCGCCATGGACCTGGGTACCGGCGACTGGAAGCGTGCACTGCAAACATGCCCCGCAGGCTGGCACTTGCCCACGAACGAGGACTGGATAGAACTCGGCAACTTCGTGAAAGACAATAGCTACGGGGCCCCAATCCCCCCGATGCTCAAGGCGGCCCGCGGGTGGAGCGCACCGGGAGTAGACCTGTACGGGTTCAGCGCCAGGCCGGGCAAGTATAGCGAACAACAGCCGCAACAGGGCCAAAAGCCAAAGGTTTGTGCCAAGTACTGGAGTACAGACAAAATAAACAACGCCGTGGCGTACTACTGGGAACTCTGCGACGATAAGCTGCACCTCACCGAAGCCGACATGCGCAATTCCTATTCCATCCGTTGCGTACAGGACGGCAACTTCTCCTTCAAAAAGTAACGGGCAGGCGGACAGATTATGAACAAACTATTTCCCATATCCGTATCGCTGTTCTTTGCCGCCACACTCGCATTTGCACAAGAGGCAACAGAGCCCGCCGCAGACACTACCGCGACAAGCAACGCGCCCGAAATGGCCGGAGAAAGCGAATCCGCTGCAGAGCACGATTCTGCCGCGGAACCCGATTTTGTAGCAGTGCCCGCGTTAGCCCCGGAAGATGCACGACTTTTCGAAGACCTCGGCAAAATTTGCAGCAAACGGTTCTGCGCCGTCGAGATTTTCATGAGGAACGGCACCTACGCGCAGATGACAAAATCCAGGTCGTCTCTCTCGAACGAATTCCTGATTGACTATGATGCAAACCACAGCGAAGGCAGCGAGTTTGTAGACAAGGACGCACAGAAACAGGCCATTGTAGAACAAATGAAGCAAATGTGTAGTGGCAAGGAGTTCTGCACCCTGGAGGCGACATTCCACGGGCCTTCCTTCACGCTCGCCTCGCTCACGAACGTTACCGCCAATATACGCCCCAAGAACCAAGTTGTGCCGCGGTATAACGACATCCACTACTCCAACGACACCGAGGTGGAGCCATTCGATGTGGAGCCCGTCGTGATTCTCGAACCTACACCCGCACCTGTTGCGCCCACGCCGGCCACGACCGCAACGAGAACGGAATCCGGCAAATCGCAAGCGGACCAAAGCGTGCAGGAACCGGCGCCGCAAAGAAGGGTTATACGCAAGAAGAAGGAATTCTCGCACGCAATCGCATTCTCGCTCGGATTCTTGGGTGAAGAATACTACGGTGAAATCGGGACAGACCCCGCACACGCCCTTGAACTGTTCTTGAAGTACAACTTCAAGTGGGCCGCATTCAAATACGCCACGCTCACCGCGGGTGCCGGCATCGCGTTTAGGACAAACACGCTCGACTTTGACGAAGATTGGTATGTCAGTTATTATTCTGATTACTATTATTATGACTACTATTATTACGATGGTGACGCAAAGATTACAGAAAAAGGCTCCATCAACTACCAGAACCTGACTCTCGATATCCCTATCAGTATACGCTTCGGCAGCATGTTCTACGGAAGCCTGACACTCGACCTGCGCAAGCCTTTTTGCGAGTGGTACGAATACCATTTAGATTTCTACCGCAACTATTCCTCCTATAGTTTTGATTACGACGAGAGCAACGGCTTTGACTTCTTTGATTCCGGCGACACGGAAACTGGTTTATGGATTGGCACCGGATTCACCTACAATTCCCTCGGCATTGAACTCCAAGTACTGGTTGTAAATTTTGCCAGCGAAGACAGAAACCACATATACAGACCTATTTTCTATGGCGGTTTCTCTTACTCCACCAGGATTACGGTAGAATACACCTTCTAGGGAGGCAACATGGATTACAGACAACTTCATAATTCCGGTTTCCACGCCATCCTGACCATAGCGGCATGCCTCACCATGGCGTTCCTCTCCGCATGCGGAGAAAGCACCCTCTATTCGGTAACCGAAGACATTCATGACGCCGAAGACGAGGCCAAAGAGGATACACGCTATTCCCTGAAGCGCGAAGCAGAGTTCAAGGCGTCGAGCAGTTCAATGGCATACGCCCGCAGCACATGCGCAGCCCGCTATAACTATACATGTTGCGACAACTGCTACTATGCCTATGGCTACTACGAATGCAGTTATTGTACCAACAAGTGCTATGACGATTATGGATATTATATCTGCTACTCGAGTTCAAGCTACCGCTACAGTTCATCGAGTTACTATTCGTACTACTCAAGTTCGTACCGCAGCAGTTCAAGCTCGGCGACCAGTTCCTACTACCTGAAAACATCTAAAACGATGAAGCTCTCACTCACGTACTACGTGCAGGTATCGCGTGACTGGGATGCGTTTGACGGGGATGGTGACCCCGAAGTGAGTTTTACAGTCTACACCTACTCCAATGGAGAACTCCTGAAGACCATTTCATCCGGACTTCTCCTCGACAAGACCAATACAACCTACTGGAGCGGCACAAGCAGCACAACCCTAACCATTCCCGCCAATACAGACGAAATAAAGGTATGTCCGAAAGTCGTTGACGAAGATCCGCTCGAAAGCGACGTGAAGACGGTATCAGGGGGCTGCGTTACGGTTGAAGATGTCGGTTACCTCACTAGTTCCAACATACAATACCAAAAGCAGTACACCTCCGTCTACAAGATCGACTGGCAGTGGTATCTGTACTAAATTTTGCTTAAATAAACATTCCTTCTAGAAGGAGAGCCTACATATGCGACTCAGCAAACTAATCCGTAACGGCATCATCATTGGAATGATGTCCATCGTTCCGCTCACCAGCTGCAGCGGCGAAGATGGCGTAGACGGCAAGGATGCCGAAGAAGTGAACGTTGATTCGCTGGCAAACGTACTGCGCGACGAGATTACAGGGTCGCTCTGGGACACGCTCTACTCCCAGCCATACGTTGACACGGTCTACAATATCCTCTTCGACAACGCATTCGCCACCGCCTGGATGGATTCGGTGAGGAACGCGCTGCTCGACAGCCTGAGACTCGCCGACTACGACTCGCTCTACAGTAAGCTCTACGACAGCGTCTATGCCGACATCTACTCGCAGGCAGTGGTCCGCACCCTGAAGGCATGGACATGGTCCTCAAAAGAGAACATCTACGGAGCATTCGCAAACCTCTACCCGCTCATGTACAAGGACTACGTAGGCGGCAGCGGGCAGCCTTCTCCACAACCCATCGGCGTGAAGGTCAGCAACACCTGCGAGCAACTAAAGCTCACGGAAGAAGACCTGCTGCACATGACACAGGAACAGTACGACGCGCTGGCCGCAAAGGTCCCGCCCTGCCGTTGGAAAAAGATTCTGGTCAAGGCCTGGATAGAGGGCTTCACCGACACGGCGAGCGTCTCGGGGACCGTGAACCCCGATACCACAAAGACGTTCGGCCCCACATTCAACTTCGACAACGACGCGCTCCTTGCCCTGACAGCCCCGAAAAACACCAACATCCAGGTGCGTGTGTATGCGCTCGAGAACGACCACGAAATCCTGTTCTACTCATCTGCCGAGCCGACAACAGTGCACCCGGTCCATATCAACGGCGCAGAACTCGTCGGCGTCAAGAACCGCAACTGGTATTCCGCCGTGTGGGTAACCCCGAACATGGACTCCATCCCAAAAATCCTCGACGAGGTGGCGGAACTCCTTCCGGAAAAGACGCTCAAGGCATACCAGCAATACGCCGAAGACGAGACTATGACACAGAGCTCCATGCGCGTCGTCGGCGCCGTGTTCAAGGTACTGCAGAAGCGCGGAATCAAGTATATCGAAAACAACGGTGCCGGAAGCACGGGACAGAAGGTGAACTACCCCGTCGAAGTGCTCCGCAGCAAGCAGGCCGTATGCAACGAGTTCTCGTACTTGATGGCATCTGTCCTTGAAGCCATCGGGTTCGAAGTATATATCGTGACCATCCCAAGCCACATGTTCATCGGCTGGGCAAACGAAAAGGGTTCAAAGACCCTCGGGTTCGTCGAAACGACAATGCTTTCGCAGGAAACCGCCTCGTTCGAAAGCGCATACAATTCCGGCATAGACAAGTTCAACGAACAGCAGGAACTGGGCAACTTCGAAAACGAAAAATCCTCCATACTGTTCCTGGAGGATGCGCGCAAGTTCGGAATTACCCCGAACGATATTCCGTAACTAGTAGTTGATGGCGATATACAGGTTGCCCGCCCCAAAGCGGCGGCTGAAGCTGTCGAAGCCGTCCCAGAGGGCATCCCAGGTAGCACCGAGTTCCAGCTGTATCGCGGAATTGCGGAAGAACACGACGCCCGCCTCTACATTGGCGGCAAAGCCCAGCGCAAAGTACTCGCTAAACTCGGCATAATGGTTGTCGTACTGGACGCCAACGCCCATGCCGCCGCCAAAAAACGGGGACACCGCTCCCGACTGGATATAGTAGCGTCCGCCTATCACGAACACATTGTGAATCTCCCAGCCCTTGCCGATAACCAAGTTCGCGTTGTCTTGCATGGTGATGGCCGCATTCGCAGAGACCTCGTAAATACGCGCATAGTGAAGCATGAACGCCGTAGACCAATCGCGGTCCACGTCCTTGTCGTCCTTGTTTGTAGTATCGGCAGAGTAATCGTAGTTATGCCACAGCGAAATGCCAAGGCCAAAGCCGTTGTAGTTGCGCGTGGGACGCTTTTCCGGGAGCGGGGCGGGCGTTTCCTCGTACTCGACAGTAATCACAGAGGTGTTCAGCGGGATCGGTTCCTTCTTCGCCTCGGCTGTAGAATCGGCGGGAGCCTGGTCGATGAGGTTGTCGTCGTGATTATGCCCCAAAAGGGCTTCCACCGCAGCCTTCTCAATGGCATCGTCGAGGCTTTCCACACTGACAGCCTTCTGCTTGTTCGAAACCACGATAGCGCCATCTTTCAACTGTTCGCACACAACCACGAGATGGCCGCCCATGGACATGATGCTCGCACGCAACTGGATTTCGGCAGAATCCTCGACAGGCGTGTTACCCGACTTGCTCACCGCCGCGCGCAGGAGTGACTTCACTACCGTCGGGGCGTCTTCCGAGAAGTCGGCACCCTGCGGTTCGAGAATCTGGACGTTCGCGGCAAACGAAAGCGCCGCCAGGGAGAAAAGGGCTGCGATAAACTTCTTCATGCTTTAAATATACAATAATTAGCCTATCCAAACGCAACCGGGGCAAAACAATTCTAAATTCTAGCCAAATTCTGCTAGATGCCCCGAATCTATGAATAAAGCTGCCATTATTGTTGCCGTAAGTATGCTCCTGAGCCGCGTTCTCGGGATTTTCCGCGAAATGCTCCTGGCTCATGCCGCAGGCGTGTCGCTCGAAAAGAACGCGCTCGACCTCGCCTTCATGATTCCGGACATATTGAACCATGTGGTGAGTACCGGATTCCTCTCCATCATATTCATCCCGATTTTCACGGGCTACAAGGTGGCGGGTGACGAACGCGGTGGCTGGAAGTTCTTCAGCAACGTGCTGAACACCTTCGGGCTCGTGCTTTTGATTTTGGTGGTTCCCGCATTCATCTGGATGCAGGAACTTTTGCAGCTGCTTACCGTAGACGGCGCCACGCCGGAACTTATCGAGCGCGCCACGTACTACGGACGCATCATTTTGCCGGGCCAGGTGTTCATTTTCGTGGGAAGCATTCTCGTGGCCGTGCAGCACACCCGCAAGCAGTTCTTGATTCCCTCGCTCACGGGCCTCATCTACAACGTGGCCATCGTGGCTGGCGGTGCTGCGGGTATCGCGCTCGGTAAGTACACCGGCACGGATTACGGCCTGGAAGGTTTTGCCTGGGGCGTGCCGGTGGGTGCCTTCGTCGGGTTCTTCGCGCTCCAGATTTTCGGCGCCCGGCGTGGCGGCGTGCATTACGACCTCATTCTACAGCCCATGCATCCCGACATCGTTCGCTACTTCAAGATGATGCTCCCGATGTCGCTCGGCGTCGGCTCCATGTTCGGGCTCGAATTCATCATCAGGAGCTTCGGCGCGAACTTCGGTACAAGCGGCATCAGTAGCCTCAACTACGCCTACCGCGTGATGTACACGCTCGTCGCGGTGTTCGGGTTCTCCGTCTCGGTCACGAGCTACCCCGACATGGCGCGCCTCGTGAAGGAGGGCGACTTCCCGCAGCTCAACCGCAAAATCTGGAAAAGCCTCTCGCGCATGTTCTGCATATTGATTCCGGCCGTCGTCGCCGTATGGGCGCTGAGCTTCCCGGCAGTGCGCATACTGTTCGAGCGCGGCGCCTTCCAGCGAGAAACGACAGAGGCCATCTCTGAAATCCTCCGCTGGTACCTGCCCGTAAGCCTCGGGCTCTGCCTGCAGGCGGTGCTCGTGCGCAGTTTCTATGCCTGCGAACGCATGTGGGTGCCGACCCTCCTCAATACCGGCATCTTCGCCGCGACCATTCCCGCATACATTTTGCTCGGCGCCCCCGAAGCCGGTCTCGGCATCAAGAGCGTGCCCATTATCGGCGCTACCGGCGCCATCCTGCAGGTGCTCTCGATGATCTTCATGTGGGCCAAGAAGAACGGCACCGACGGCATGAGGGAAGCCCTCCTCAACATGCTCCGCGCACTCGTCGCCTTCGGCATCATGATATTTGCCGCCATCGGGCTTGACCGCATCTCGGGTGAATTTGTCCGTAGTACTAGTCTCGTGGCGCTCGTCATCTACGCCTGCGCCGCTGGGCTAGCGCTCTTCTCGCTCACGCTCATCATCCAGCGCTACCTCGGCAGCAAAGACGCTAAGGACATACTGAACGAACTGCTCGGGAAGATTCTTCGCAAGCTGCACCTCGCGAAGTAGGCATGCGAAGCAGGCGTTAGAGCCCTCTCATCGAGTACCACAGCGTCTTCGTCGGGAATCTCAGATACAGGCCTACGTAGATGTTGGTCCAGAAGTTCTCGGCCTGGTGCATGCCCAGTTCCATACCGATGAAACCCAACTCAAAATACGGCGCTATATACAGCGAAGGCCACCTGCCATCGGCCATGTACGATGCGCGCACGCCAAACGCATAGGTCATGGAGTCCAGGGCGCTTTTCTTGTTCTCGACCTCGAACCGCGATATGTACGAAGCATCCACGTTGAACATCGCGACAGTCGAGTTGCGCACATCCGTTTCGCCTTTCTTGCCGCCATAGTCGTTCAGTTCAATCGCGCTTACGGTGCCCCAAGCCAATCCGACGCCCAGCCCGAGCGAGAAATGGCCAATGTCCATATTCAGCTGCGCCGCAATGTAGCCATGGAAAAACGTGACGCTGTCCCCGCCAAGTGCAGGTTCTTCTTCAATGGTCGCGCTCTTTACTTCGCCATCGGAACTCCCGTCAAAGCCAAACATTGAACTGAAACGCACCTTGAGCGAGGAATCGTCGTCCTTGCGCGAGGGACCGCCCTTCTTTGCGACCGCTTTTTTGCCACTTCCCCATACCATGCGGCCTTCAAGCGATTCGAATCTGTACCCCGAGTAGTTGACATGCACTTCTTTAGTGCCCTTGTAGTTTTGAGGCACTGCGTTGTTCTCCACGGTTCTGCCATGTCTGGGGTCCAGGTCTATGACCAGGTACGCACCAAGGTTCTTGTCGGAGGTAAACAGCGTCTCGCCGCCCAGCATGTAGCTGCCGTGCTTGCGGTCAGCCGTAGCAAAGTACACCTTGTACCCTATTATCACAAGCCTTGCGTCAATATCGGTCTTATCCGCTATGGAATCGTTCATCTCCGTCATGTTCTTCTTGAACAGGGGAGCAAGGCCGTCCTTGTCCGGATTAAGAACAATCTCGCCGCACTTGCTCACCCATATCTCGGCAAGGTTCTTTATGGTGCTGAGCCTGCGCTTGTCGTAAGCCAGGGTAAAGTCGTACGAGACCTCTATCTCGGAGCAGTCGTTGTTCAAGGGTTCGAGCCCGAGTTCGTTGTTCATCTTGAACTCTATCAGCTGCTCGCTGCCAATGAAAAACTGCGACAGCGCATCGGAACACACCTTCAGGTTCGCCGCCCGCTGCTGCAGCCCGCCTATGTCGGTAGATATGACGCCCAGCCGGATTTCGCCGGTAATGCGCATAAAGTCTTCTTCGAACTGCGGCAACTCGTTGCGGTAAAAACTCGAACATTCGGGGTCAATCACATCTGTAAGCGAAATGTTGGCGCAGCGGTCATTCATCTCCGCAATTATATGCGACTGCTCCCAAAGCTCATCAAGTTCGCGCTGGTGTACGTGCGTCTTCTTGAGTTCCATGAGTTCGTTCTGCATGGCCTCGAAGTCGGAACTGCGCACCACGGCATCGTTCTTTGCAAGCGCGAACGCCGCAAAAACAGACACCACGAAAAAGATTTTCTTCAAGACGCCGCACATATTCACATATCTCTTCTTTCTAAATATAACTAAAATTTTACTTTTTCTATATTTTGAATATGACCGCAGACGAACTTTTCAACAGACTGAACAAGATCCAGCCAGGTGCAGTGCTCTGCCACTACACCCGCGAGAAAGTCGACCAGATGCTCCCGCTGATCAACGAGATCAACGAGCGCAAAAAAGACCAGGATACCGTCATCCTCGCCCACAGTTACTGCGCGCCCGAAATCGTGCTGGGCGTTGCCGACTACACGGGCGACAGCTACAAGCTGAGCGAAGACGCGACGAAGGTCCCGCAAAAGACCATCCTGTTCTCTGCGGTGCGGTTCATGGGCGAAACTGCCAAGATCTTGAGCCCCGAAAAGGACGTGCTCATCCCCGGCAAGCTAACCGGTTGCAGCCTCGCCGACTCCATCACGGGCAAGGATGTAGAGGCGCTCCGCGAAAAGTACCCGGAACACGCCTTCATCTGCTACATCAACACCACGGCCGACGTGAAGGCTGCCTGCGACGTGTGCGTCACGAGTGGCAACGTGATGAAGATTGTGGAAGCCTACCCCAACGACAAGATTTGCTTTGTGCCCGACAAGCTCATGGGCCAGAACATCAAGAACGAGATGGAAAGCCGCGGCGTCAAAAAAGACATCGTACTTTACAACGGCAGTTGCTACGTTCACGAAACGTACGATGCCGAACTCATCCAGTTCTTCCGCAGCCAAAACCCTGGCCTCAAGGTGGTGAGCCACCCGGAATGCAATCCGTCCGCGGCATTCTACAGCGACTTCGTGGGCAGTACCGGCCAGATGGTCAAATACATCGACGAACTGCCGCCCAAGAGCAAGGTCTTGCTCCTCACGGAATGCGGCCTCAACGCGCGCATGCACTACGAGCACCCCGACATGGAATTCATCGGGAGCTGCAGCATGTGCAAGTACATGAAGTCCAACTCGCTCGAAAACATCCTCGAGACGCTGCGCCACCCCGAAAAGGCGAACCGCGTGGAACTCGACGAAGACACGCGCGTGAAGGCGAAGAAGTGCATCGACGCGATGTTCCACTACGCGAACCTTTAAGTGCGCATCCAGTAACACACAGCGGCGACACGGTCCCACAAGGAACAAAAAGGAACTCACAGATGGCAAAGACGGTAGCAGTCGGGCTTTCCGGCGGGGTGGATTCCGCCCTGGCGGCTTACCTACTAAAACAGCAGGGATATGAGGTCATCGGCGTTACCATGGCCACATGGGACGGTTCCATCGACATGCCGCACGTGGAAGGCCGTGAGGGCTGCTTCGGCCCGGGCGAAGACGCGAGCATCGCCGAGGCGAAGACGGTAGCCGACCGTCTCGGTATCCCGCATTACGTTGTCCGCGTGTCCGAGGAATACAAGCGCCAGGTGCTCGACTACTTCCGCGCCGAATACCGCGCGGGCCGCACGCCGAACCCGTGCGTGCGCTGCAACCAGAACATCAAATTCGGCGCGCTCCACATGGCGGCACGCCGCATGGGCATTGCCTTCGACTACTTCGCCACCGGGCACTACGCCCGCCTCGAATTCAAGAATCCCGACGAACCCTTCCTGTACGCGGCGCTCGACCACGGCAAAGACCAGACGTACTTCCTGTCGCGACTTACCGCAGAGCAGCTCTCCACGGTCATCTTCCCGCTGGGCGGCATGACGAAGGCTGAAGTCAAGGAGCTTGCAAAACAAATCGGCTGGATTGATTTCGCCACCAAGAAGGAGAGCATGGACTTTTTGGAATGCGGCGACTATTCCGTGCTCTTTGACGAATCGGACAACGTCCCGGGCGACTTCGTCGACATGCAGGGCAAGGTGCTCGGCAAGCATAAAGGCATCGTGCACTACACCATCGGGCAGCGCAAGGGTTTAAACATCGGCGGCCAGCCGGAACCGCTGTTTGTCGTGTCCATCGACGCGAAGAAGAACCAGGTGGTGCTCGGGCCCCGCAGCGCTCTCAGCTGCACGGAGGTCGCCGGCGTGGAACTCAACCTGATGGTATCGGAATCCTCCCCGCTGCTCAGTGGCGAACTGACGGCGCACATCAGGCTCGGCCATAAGGGCGCCATCGCGCGGATTGTATCGCTCGACGTTGCCGCCGGCACAATCCGCGTGCGTTTCGACGAACCGCAGTTCGCCTCCGCTCCCGGCCAAGTTCTCGTGCTCTACGCAGGCGCAGGCGTAGTCGCCTCCGCCATTATCGCCTAAAAGCCCTTTTTTTACAAAAATAAGCAACCTCTAGTACATTTTTCATACTAGATTTACTTGTATACACAATCGTGTATGAGATGTTATTCTAGAGGTACTCGATGAAAATTGTCACGATGCCAAGAAAGATGAAGATAGCGTATGCCTTGGGACTCATCCTGGCGGCATTCCTCGTCAACATCATCTTCTCCAAGATAGTCCTCGCCTTCGACCTCCCCGTATTCCTCGACTGCATCGGCACCATCCTCGCCGCCATGCTCGGCGGCACCTTCCCGGCGGTCATCGCGGGCTTCTGCTCCAACGCGTTTAACGGCATCTCCGACCTCACGACCCTCTACTACGGCATCATCAACATCCTCATCGGTGTCGCGGCGACAATCTTCCAGCAGAAGGGATTCTTCCGCACCGTCCCGAAAATCGTCATCACCATCCTGGTGTTCTCGCTACTGGGCGGTGCGCTCGGTTCCATCCTCACCTACTTCCTCTACGGCTACGACTTTGGCGAAGGCATCTCGGCCCCGTTCTCCGTCGCCATCTACAACAACCTCGGGTTCAGCAAGTTCTTCTCGCAGCTTTCCGCCGACTTCATCATCGATATCTTCGACAAGGCCATCGTGGTCGCCGCGGCAATCCTCATCTACCGCAAGATTCCGCTGTTCATCAAGCACCACATGAGCCACGTGTTCCTTTACGACCCGAACGTCCACGAGACCAAAAAGCTCGATGGCGCAAACATCATCAAGCGTTCGCTCCTGCGCAAGGTCATCATCATCGTCATTGCCGCCGAAATCCTCCTGGGAGCCTTCGCGAGCATCACCGGGTTCGTGCTTTACCGCCAGGTATCCATAGGCAAGTTCATCGACATCGCGCACGGCCTTACCGAGGCAGCTTCTGTCGCCATAGACGCCGACCGTATAGACGAATTCCTGGAACAAGGAGAGAAGGCCGAAGACTATAAAGCCATCGAGTCAAAGCTGTACAAGATACGTAACGGGTTCCCGCAGGCGCTCTACCTGTACGTGTACAAGATTCTCGAGGACGGATGCCACGTGGTGTTCGACCTTGACGCCACCGACGGCGAGGATGGCAGCGACCCGGGTTCAGTCGTCGCATTCGACCCGTCATTCGAACCTTACCTTCCCAAACTCCTCGCCGGCGAACCTATAGAACCGATTATCTCCGACGACCAGTACGGCTGGCTGTTAACGGTCTACAAGCCGCTCAAGAATTCCGTAGGCAAGACAGTCGCGTACGTAGCCGCAGACATCTCGATGGGCGAAATCCTCATCGACCAGGCGAAATTCTTCATCAAGCTCCTGTCGATGTTCTTCGGGCTGTCCATTATCATCATGAGCATCGTGCTCGAGTTCATGAAGCGCGGAATCGTGCACCCCGTGAACCGCATGGCATCTGGCGCAATGCACTTCGCCTACAACCTGGAACAGGACAGCGCCAACGTGCAGGAACTCGAATCCCTCGGCATCGAGAGCTCCGACGAAATCGGGCACTTGTACAAGGCGCTCACCAAGATGTGCAATGATTCCATCGGGTTCATCCGAAGGCTCGAAAAGGCTGCCGAACGCATCCAGCACATGCAAGACGAAATTATTATCAACTTCGCCGAAATGGTGGAAGCGCGCGACATGAGCACGGGCAACCACATTAAGAAGACCGCATTCTACGTGGAAGCCATCGCGCAGGAACTCTACAAGGAAGGCAAGTTCAAGGACATTCTCGACGAGGCCTACATCGCAAAGCTCAAGCGCTCGGCGCCTCTGCACGACATCGGCAAGATCGCCGTTTCCGACCTCATATTGAACAAGCCGGGCAAGCTCACCGACGAGGAATTCGCCATCATGAAGAGCCACACCACCGAAGGCTGGCACATCCTCGAAAAGATCGAGGAGAACGCGAGCGACTCCATGGATGACGGCTACCTCAAGGAAGCTACCGAAATGGCGCATTACCACCACGAAAAGTGGGACGGCACCGGATACCCCACGGGCATCAAGGGCGCAGGCATCCCGCTATCCGCGCGCATCATGGCCGTGGCCGACGTGTTCGACGCGCTCGTGGCCGAACGCGTGTACAAGAAGCCCTTCACCTACGAGAAGGCCATGCAGATTATTACCGAGGGCGCAGGCAAGCACTTCGACCCCACCGTGGTGGAAGCCTTCACGAAGATTTCCCAGAGACTCTACGACGAACGCACCAAGCTGAACCAGCAGGTCGAACAGAAGAGCTAGGCGAACGTAGCGCGAACGGGCCACCCGTGAGCGAAAAGCCACTGGCGTTAAGCCGTGGCGTTCGCGAGAGTGAGCGCATTCCGGAGCAATATAAGCCCAGAACTTAGCGCGAACGGTCACAACAAACTAAAAGCCCCAGGCATTACCTGGGGCTTTGTTTTAACAATCACTTAGCGCGAACGGTAGCTAAATAGTTCTAGAATTACTTGAATTCATAGACCTTGGTCGCGAGCACGGTCTCACCGCTCAGCATGTTGACCTTGATCTTCACCGTGGTCATCTTGCCGCGCGGAATCTGGATCGTAGCGCTGTAGCCGATGCCCGTTTCCGAAGGCACGTACTTGGTCTCGTACGTCTTGCCGCCCAAAACGACATCCACCGACTTTATCTGCGAGGGGTCGTTGTTCACGACGTTCTCCACGTCGAACACGAGTTCGGGGTAGCTCGCCGCGCCCTGCGACACCTTCTTCTTGAAGACTTCCTTCGCGCCGCCGCGCACCTTCACCTGCACGCCCGTCCTCGGGAAGCAGGAGAACTCGCGCTCCACGCTGCCGTCGACGCCTTCCACGTTCTCGGGCACGAACCTGTACTTGAACGTACCCGGAATGAGCTTGAAGGTTGCAGCGAAGTCCCTGTCCAGCGTAACTTCCTTGACAAGGCTATCGTGCGCATAGATGGAGAGCTTGCCCTCGTTGTCGGCAAACCCGGCCGTGGTGTAGAGCACCTCGCACTTGGGCACGTCGGACTTGATGATTTTCACGCTGCGGTCGACCCTGTAGACAAACGAGATGTTGCCGCATACGAACGTCTGGTGTTCGGCCGTGCACAAGGCCTCGAACTTCTTCGGGCCAATGGCGCCCCTGCTCCACGTAGGCACAAAGCGCATACGCTTGCCGTCGGAGGTGTTGCGTTCAGACCCGATAGAGACCGTTATGCCCTCCGTGCAGGTCGCGAAAATCTCGATACTGTCGGCATTCACCAGCGAGGGCACCGGATCGAAGCGGCAGTTGTACTTGGCCTTGAGTTCCTCGTTCCTCTCCTCTATTTTCTGGTCGATTTCCTTCGCCTGCTGCTGGATTTCGTCGTCGGACTTGTTCGGGTCGTCGACGGCGGCTCCAATCTTCTTCGCGAAGTCCGGATCGCCGGCGTTCTTCGCCGCGACGACTATGGGCGCCTTGCCCTTACGGAACGCGACGAACTGCTGGCTCTTCACGGAAACTTCCTGACCGTTTTCTTCCACCACCATCTCGCCGTTGTTGAGTGCGCCGAACGACTGCCCGCCTTCGGTGACACCCACGGTGCCGTCAGTACCGCGGATCGATGCGGTCATGGTCCCGGTCTTGAACTTGAACTGGCTCTTCTTGCCGGTCTGCTTCTGCGCGTTGAAGCGCAACAGGCCCTTCTTGATGTTGACTTCGGAAATCTGCGAATCCTTGATGAACAGCACCTGGGTGAACTCGACAAGCGCGTTCTCCTCGATAGAGATGGTGCTGCCTTCGGGCATCGAGATGAGCACGGCCGATTCCACGTCCGTCTGGATGAGGTCCTTGTCCTGGACCTTCGCGCCCACGCGGAGGCTCGCCCAGTCGCCGTTACCCTTCTTCTTGAACGAAACATCACCAAGCACAGAACGCACCTTAGCGCTCTGCGGGGCGGCAAACGAAATAGATACCGCCAGCAATACACCCACGGTCAAATACCTGAATATAGACATGCAACCTCTCGGGATAAAACAACTACTACGCCTTGCGGCGCAATACGCTATAAAATATAACTTGAAAAAGAATAAAAAGCACCCCCCACTATATTCCAAATGGGGGTATATACGGGCTTATGCGGATATCGTGTGATATTTCAGGGCATTTTTCCGCACCGGCGGGAATTTTCGCCCCGGCAACAGACGCTATTTCAGGATAATCTTCTGCATGTGGTCGATGCCGCCACCCTGCACGCGGAGCATGTAGATGCCTGCCGGGAGGGCGCTCAAGTCCATCGCGCCTGCTGCGGTCGCGGTCTTCACGGTTTGGCCCTGGAGACCCATCACGGAAACCTTGGCAATAGGCGATACTCCCGCGAAATTCACCATGCGGCCCGAAATCGACACGTTCACTTTGGCTCCCGCTTCCAGATTAGCGACAATCGAGGGATCACCGCAACAGGTTCCGCACATTCCAAACGAACCGATCTTACTCAAGAAGAAGTCACCTGTGGTGCCAGCCTTATCGGCAAACCTCAACTTGATGGCCGCCGTCTTGGCAAGTACGGAATCCCTGTCGACCTGATTGCCCCAGCCCGAATCCTGCCTGAACCTGTCCCAGGACAAATTGACGAGATTCGGCTCCTTCGATTTGGCGGCAGAAGCCTTGAAGTTGTTGTACTGCGTTATCGTAGCATCGTTTTCGACAGCGAGTTCAACAGAAAAACTGAGCTCCGAGGAATACTCAAGGCAGATACCGCCCCATGCGGAAATATCGGCACCATCCTGTTCTTCGTTCCAAACGTTGAAACCGATCCCGACATAAGGTGTTTCGGAACCTTCGCCCAGATTGACAGTCACCTTGATTCCGCCGTACTCCTCAATCAAAAGGTCGAAAATGGAACCATAATAAATATTTATATCGAATTCGGGCGGATACCTGACAGAGGAGGTCCCTTGTTCATTCTCGTCGTTATAGTAGTACCAGTAACCGGAGGTCTCCTCGGGCGAACCCGTTATTACACGCCCTTCGGTGTCGGTGGAGCCATCCCACAGGAACATGGAACTGACGGTATTTGCTGCAAAGGCTACGGAAGCGGCGCAGGCAAGCACCGCGAAAAAAATTCTCCTATCCATATCTCTCTCCTTTATCCCGTGCCATTAAATATAAACTAATTTATAGCGGGGTAAGCTCTCCTATTTATAATATTTTTTCCTTTCATGGTGCCGGGGCTTGACTTTTCCGGCGAAAACACGTAATTTATAGTCATGGTAGAAATTGAAATTATCCAGGGCGACATCACAAAACTAAATGTCGATGCGATCGTGAACGCGGCGAACTGTTCCCTGCTAGGGGGCGGCGGCGTGGACGGCGCCATCCACCGGGCGGCAGGCCCCGAGCTGTTGCAGGCGTGCATCCCGCTGAACGGATGCGAGACAGGGGAAGCGAAAATCACCCCCGGGTTCAGGCTCCCGGCAAAATTCGTCATCCATACCCCGGGCCCCATATTCCGCGGCGGCAACCACGGCGAGCCCGCCCTCCTGGAATCGTGCTACCGGAACTGCCTCAAGCTTGCCGAAGAAAACGAATGTGCGACGGTCGCCTTCCCGGCCATTTCCACAGGCGTCTACGGCTACCCCTGGCACGAGGCGACCGAGATTGCGGTAAAGACCGTCCGGAACTTCCCGGCGAAAACCGTCAAGAAGGTCATTTTCTGCTGCTTCTCCGCCGACATGGCAGCGATCTACCGGGAAGTTTTTAATATTTGCAAGTGAAAACTCACTAAAGGAACATCTCATGGAAGAAGTCAAGAACTTTATCAAGGAATGTGGTGCGTATTTCCTCGCGACGGTCGACGGCGACCAGCCGCGCGTACGCCCCTTCGGCACCATCGATATTTTCGAGGGTAAGCTCTACATTCAGACCGGCAAGTCGAAGGACTGCTCCAAACAGATCCAGAAGAACGGCAAGGTCGAAATCTGCGCGATGGACAAGACCGCCTCGAAGTGGCTACGCCTCGCGGGCGAACTCGTCCGCGACGACCGCCGCGAGCCGAAGGTCCACATGCTCGAGAACTATCCGGAACTCAAGTCCATGTACTCCCCGGACGACGGCAACACCGAGGTCCTGTACTTCAAGGATGCGACCGCCACGTTCTACAGCTTCACGGCAGCCCCGCGCGTCATCAAGTTCTAGCCGGCTTTTTGCCTGAAAATAGCGCTTTTATAACGTAAACTTTCGTAAACATTTAAAGCCCGGAGAAAATCCGGGCCATTTTTGTGGATAATATTATGAACATTCAATCTACATTTTTGTAGTGTCGAAGTGTTTCAAAAATATGCATGTGGACAAAATCTTTATAAATTTTAACAATTGCGGTTTTTTCGCTGTTTCACGTGAAACAAAAACGCCCTGATGTGGATAATCGGTTAAGTTTGGGAATTTCTCAAAAGCGGGCAGACAGTCCAATTTACAATCTATAAACTCTAAATTAACAAGCGTGACCGCCTAAAATTTGAGCATTCTCCCGTTCCGGTTACAGATAAATTATATATATTTATAGTGGAGCGCCCGAGAAGGAGGAAAAATGAAACCTGTTACCGCGACAATAGCAATCATGACCGCCGCCGGACTGGCGTTCGCGCAACTTTTGCCCCAAAAGCCCGCCGAAGAAGTGAAGCTCGACCGCGCCCTGGTATTCAAGGTGGATTACAACGACAGGGCCAAATCCCCGGACTCGACTTCCGGGAAAATCAACTCCTCCATAAAAACACAGGAAAAGGGCGATTTCCTGAAAAATGCCCTCGTATGGACCGGCCTGTGCTTCACGGGGGCGGCCCTCTCGGCGGTATTCGGCGGGAACGGCCCCATCAACTGCGACCCGGACGCAAGATAAAATCTGTGATCTCGAACTGTGGATATATGTTGAAAGTTGCAAACTGGACCTTCATTATCCTGGGCATATTCGTCGGGCTGGCAAACGCAGACTATATTACGCAATGTGACTGGCCCACGCAATACAACAGTAACGACACTATTGCCGAGCAAAACGCTGTTCAAACCGAAATGCAGGATTCCGTAAAGACGAAACCCCGCGACTTTACCTTCATTTACGTCTTTGGCGGGGGGTTCTCCAGTTCACAGGACTTCGAGGTGGACCTGCTTGTTTATAACCACAACCTTTTCAATTCCAAAAGATTCTTCTTCCAATACAGCCTTTTCAGGATGGACGTGAAGACTCGCGAAGACGGTGAAGAAACAAATATCGGTGTCTCGCTGGGAAGCTTGCTTGCGAATCTAGTCTTTGGATTGTTGCCGCAGGCTTTCGATAACGAAAGGATATCGGGCCTTTCCAAGCCCCTCATTTGGCTTTCTTCAGGCGGGACGGAATTTTGCCTGCTGGGGTTTCCGCTCATGGGAATCTCCATCGCGGAAACTCACGCCTTCAAATGGTATTTCCTCCGGAACCATATCTACGACGACAAAGCCCATATCAAGTTCCAGTTCGATGACATCGGGTACTCCGAGGAATTTGGTCTGAAGCTCGGTTTGGTGCTGGCGACACTTTCCGGAGGCGTGCGCATCGAGGCGACTACCAAGGGGGTGGATGTCGGCTGGTTTGTCAAGGGCCTTGTCCTCCCATTTTTCCCCGACTTTTATTAAAATGTTCCACGTGAAACGTCCGTATATGAGGAGATCATTAGTCATATTGGCTTTTTTGGTTCTTAACGCGAATGCCGTCGACTGCATCCGCACGACCTTCGACTATTTTGCCTCGCAATACATGACGGAGCAACTGAACCTGTATATTCTCCCGGGCGCCCTGAAACCGGACAGCCTCCACCAGCGGCACCATTCCCAAGTCTATACCATCAAGTACCACTGGACCGGAAACCACCTCGACAGTTTGACCTTTAGCCAGTCCTGCCTCGACAAGGGAAACAAGGTGACTGTAGTCCCCGACTGGAAGGTGGACTCCACAAAGGTCGGCAAGCTCAAGAAATATACCTGGACTTATCCGCCGAAATACGCCTTCATGAACTTTACCGTCTACCGCGGGAAAGATTCCGTCAACATCGTCACCGGTTCCAGGGATGAATCCACCCACCAGACATTCTATATAAAGAACGATACCATCCGCGAACTGAACAACGGGATTCCCAGGAACCGGATTATATACCG
>Ga0265298_10002960_pt1 | contig 22978 bp, 4 predicted proteins | sample AusTroGonzalo_MG_3_FD_193486 | JGI IMG/M metagenome (GOLD analysis project Ga0265298, IMG submission 193486) | Bovine rumen microbial communities from tropical cattle in Woodstock, Queensland, Australia - Gonzalo_01 | ecosystem: Host-associated > Mammals > Digestive system > Stomach > Rumen ...
TGCCCGTCCTGCCATTACCTTCGATATACTTTTCCGCTACTTGCAGCACATCGGTTACAAGGTGCGCTATGTTCGTAACATCACGGATGTAGGTCATCTGGAGCATGATGCTGACGAGGGCGAGGACAAGATTGCCAAGAAGGCACGCTTAGAGCAGCTGGAGCCTATGGAAGTAGCCCAGTACTACACCAACCGCTTCCACGATGCAATGGCAGCACTGAACTGCCTGCCTCCCAGCATAGAACCCCACGCAACGGGCCATATCATGGAGCAGCAGGAACTGGTGGAGCAGATTATGAAGAACGGCTATGCCTACGAGAGCAAAGGTAGCGTGTACTTTGATGTAGAAAAATACAACAAGGATCACAAATACGGTATCCTCTCAGGTCGTGACTTGGAGAACATCAAGGATGCCAGTCGTGAGTTGGCAGGTGTAGGCGAGAAGAAAAACCAGGCCGACTTTGCCCTGTGGAAGGCTGCCCAGCCAGAGCACATCATGCGCTGGAAGAGTCAGTGGAGCGACGGTTTCCCCGGCTGGCACTGCGAGTGTACAGCTATGGGACGCAAGTATCTGGGCAACCACTTCGACATACACGGTGGTGGCATGGACCTGATCTTCCCTCATCACGAATGTGAGATAGCACAGGCTGTAGCCAGTCAGGGCGACCAGATGGTTCACTACTGGATGCACAACAACATGATTACCATAGACGGCAAGAAGATGGGTAAGAGCTACAACAACTTCATTACCCTACCCCAGTTCTTTGACGGTAGTCACCCCCTGTTGCAGCAGGCTTACTCGCCCATGACCATCCGTTTCTTCATCCTGCAGGCTCACTATCGCAGTACCGTGGATTTCGGCAACGAGGCCTTGCAGGCTTCCGAGAAGGGCTTTACCCGTCTGATGGAAGGCTACAAGAACCTGAAGCGTTTGCAGGAGGGTCAGAAGGTAAAGGGTATGCCATGGATTGAGCAGCAGTACGTAGATGAACTGCGTGAGAAGCTCTACGAGGCTATGAACGATGACCTGAATACACCCATCGTTATCAGCAACCTGTTCGATGCTTGCCGCGTGATAAATACCCTTATCGACAAGAAGGCCAGCATCAAGCCCGAGGTAGCAGAGGCGCTGTTGCAGCTCTTCAGCACCTTCACCTTCGACATCCTGGGTCTGAAGGAGGATACCGGCAACAGCAACAAGGCTCGCGAGGATGCTTTCGGCGCTGTAGTAAACATGTTGCTGGAACAGCGTCAGCAGGCTAAGGCAGAGAAGAACTGGGCACTGAGCGACAAGATACGCGATGACCTGGCAGCCTTAGGCTTCGAGGTGAAAGATACCAAGGACGGCTTCAGTTGGTCATTAAACAAATAAAAAGAAAAGCCTCTCAAAACAACGAGAGGCTTTCTTATTGATAATAGCCTTTCCTAAATTACGGAAAGGCTGTTTTTTTATATACAGTCACTTAAAATACAACCTAAACGGAATCACTGTTCCTTTTATGTGAGAAACGAATTCTCCGTTAATGAAATAAACACGCCAAGGGTAGTAGGCTTTCAGCTGTTCCTCTATCTCGGCTGCAAAAGCAGGATGTTCCACTTTCTGGCCATTACGTTCGAAAGTTGCCTTTACCTTACACTTCACCAGATGACCAGTGGAGTCAACGGCAGCATCCATAACGATAGTCCTAATCCTCTCAACCCCTTTCAAATCGGGATAACGCTCGGGATGAATGGGGAACAACTTATTCCGGACTTCAGGGTCTTGAATATCTATCGATGGGCGGAAATTATCAAAGGATAGCCCGTCCTTCATATAGTTGTGGAAGACTTTAACATCTGTCACCTTACCTTTGCTAAGGCTAATGATTTGTTCCTCTTCGTAATTTCTTGTATAGCCCATATGTTCGTAATAAACAAGGTTCCCCTTACCCACACGAATATTGCCAGTAAACCAAGTCGCAACAATCCTATTCCCATCCATATACTTGCGGAATATGCGATGCAGGGTTTCGGATGGAAGAGGACTATCATCACAACAAATATTGTCAAGGTATAGTTTATTATTCGCAATACTCCAGTAGGCAGTATAGCCCGACCAATTAGATGTAACATAGCCCTTCTTGGGCAACGAGGCTTCCAACGCTTTGGTTAGTATGGAATCGTTATAGATGGGTTTACCCAAAAGTGTCCACTTGGTACCATTGATATACTCGGATCCATTGATGTAGATAACATCTCCATCCTGTCCTGTGGCAAATGCGGCTAAGGAAATAAATAGCGTAAGGATGCCTAAAATGTGTCGTTTCATATTCTTGGGCGTTTAAATCCGTTTCAAATATACATGGTTTTTAAATTATCCGAGCGTAATCGATGTTAAAAGTTATTAAACAATTCCGATATTAGACACATATCCTTTGGAAAAACACAAAGAAAGGGGAGCAACCGAAATTGCTCCCCTCTCTTTATTTTTAGATTGATATTACTTACTTAACAGATATCTTTTGACCATTCTGGATGTAGATGCCCTTCTGAGCCTTGCTTACGCGCTGGCCAGACAGGTTATAGATAGCTCCATTGTTAACGTTAGCGTTAACGTTATCGATTCTATCCTGGTCGCCACTTTCAGCACCTACTACGAAGCCCTCGGGAGCAGGAGTAACACACTTGTTGTCATTCCAGCTGGGGATAGCGTAACGGCTGAAGGTCTCGCTGCCGGGAGAAGCAACATACAGGTTGTTGGCATAGTCAAATGCCAGACCTGAAATGGTAGTCTCACTAACTGGAACTATCACCTTCGGGGTCAGCTGAATCTTACCACTTTCCATAGGAACATAGTCTGTCTGGTAGATAACAATAGAACCACTTCCGTTTGGCATAGCAATATACTTACCATCTGCGGTGATTGCTATTCTGGCACCATTGCGGCTTGTGCTGCTTTGGTTGTAATCCTCGCCGCCCTCTGTGTTGAAGTGCTTGAGAGCAGGATAATCAGCAGAAGGAGAACTTACATGCTGGATGTACCAGAGACCACCCTGACCATCCTCGTGGATACCTACATAAGATGAAGCATAGGTATACTTACCGTTGAGTGGTTCAAAGACTGCAGAAGGAGCACCAGTCCATTCTGTAGCAGTACCCAGGTTGTAAACAGAGCAGTTATAGTCGGTAGCATTGTTTCCACCGTTGCTGCGCTGTCCACCCAGAACATACATCTTCAGGTCAGCACCCTTACCTTCGAATGCCAGACTGAGAGCTGGACGGTTCTGCTCTACTTCGCCTACATAGGTGATACCAGTAGCCTCATCCAGGGTTCCGCCCTTGAATACAGGCTTCCAAGGCTCGTTCAGGTCATCAGGATTGATCTCCCAAACAGAACTGTTGGTAGTACCGGAAGCACGAGCTACGAAGAGACGTCCGTCCTCCGTGAAGCGGAGATCCTTGAAGTCGTACTTGTAGCTGCCGGAAATTATAATAGGTTCTTCACCTGCGTTTGGTACGTCGCCATAGAAGCCAGGAGTACCATCAGCTGCATTGATAGGCTTGAAGTTAACATCAAATGCGTAGATAGCACCGTTCTTCTTACAAGAGATGTACTTGGTATCACTGGATTCTGTTGGATAAGACTCTGCAAGAAGGATCTGACCGAAGCCCTTGCTTGCGGGATTGTTGTTGATAGCCAATCCGTAGGGGCCCCATACCTTGTAGCTGTCGCCAATCTTTGCAGGAGAGTTAACACCAAGACTTGTGATATCCATTTCGTATGTCAGCTTAGTACCGGCAGGAACATTCAGCAAGCTGTTGTCGATAGCAATCTCGTGATCGCCAGCGAAGAGGTCACCAGCCTTCAGCACATGAGAGTATTTCAGCTCATCACCTGCATAGAAGTTGATGGCACCGCTCTTAGCCTCGGCATTCAGTGTATAGAGAACAGCAATCTGTTCTGCATTGGTTACAACGCTCAGATTAGAAGCGAAGGCATTGAGCTGGATGTTAGGACGACGGTTTATATACCCATCCTCAAACTTCCATACATAGCTTCCACCAAACAGATGAGGTGTAGGCTCCTTGCCCAGTGTCTGGAACCAGTGAGCACCCTCACCCTTAGAACCGTTCAGCAGCCAGCAAACTTCACCGCTTGCCAACTTCTCTTCGGTTGCAAGAGTACCGCCAGTATCGAAACCAGGATTGCTGCGCTCTGCATAGAATACAGTGTTGGCTGTGTAACCGTTACGACCGATAACGTTAGAGTTGTCACCCTTTGCGATATTCTGGTACTGAGAAAGAATCAAGGTGTTAGAAATTGTAGGACTGCCATTGGTTGACCATCCACAAACACCACCGCAGTTAGTAGTGGGATTCTCACTTTCTCCAATCATGGTGACGTTGACAAGACAGTTGCTGATCTTTGTAGTACCGTCGCAAACACCTACTATACCACCATGAGTACCGTCACCCTCGATGAAGGAGTGCATTACAACTGCAATCTCGCAATTATCAATGGTAGAGCTCTCTGATGTCCAACGTGCAAGACCACCCATGAACTTTGTTTGATTGGTATTGAAGTATTCACCGGTCAACTTGAAGTTCTTAACGGTAGCACTCTTCAACTCATAGAACAGAGCGGCAGGATCACCTTTAGTAAATTCCTCACTAATATAGACATTGTTCAGTGCATGTCCCTGACCATCAAGTACACCACGGTAGATATGAACAGCATTCTCACCTGATCTGTTATGACCGATAGGCTGCATGGCAATACCAGACATATCCACATCATTCATAAGCTTAGCCTTGGCTGTTGCATCATACTCGCTGGCAATTGCATGGTAAGCACCAAACTGTTTGGGAGTAGAAATCAGGTAATAGCCATCCTCGTCCTGTATAGGAACAATATCCTTAACGACAGGATTGTCCAAGATATTAGACTGCTTAGCCTGCTCTGTGGTGTAAGTACCTTCATAATATGCATCATACAAGTTACCAGCGAAATCCTCGATAGCCTCTGTTTCGTCAAGGCTTATCAGGGTCTCTCCTGTAGCTACCCATTCGTTGGATTCCTTATCCTTCTCAACCAAAGCAAGGTCACCATCTATGAGTGCATCAAGGAATTTAGCTGACTTATAGACACTCAGATATGCCTGACGAGCCTCATAGAATTCCTTAAACAACTGACTCAGAGTCTCTACAACCTTCATCTTAGCCTCTGTATCCTGAGCTGCATCTGCAGCAGCCACAGCTGCCTCCAATGCATTCTTCAATTCTTCAGGATAGCAGGGAGACTGAGCCTCATCAGCCATTCTGTTAACAAGCGTAAGATCTCTGTAATTCTCACGGATAGCGTTTGCACGGGCCACCATGCTCTCCAGAGCCTGTTCCACATAACTCTTTGCCTCTTCACCCTCACCGGCATATACAACCTTGAAGGAAGAGAAGCCTGTCCAGTCATTGCCATAGTTGGTGCCTGGGTTACAGATACCAATGGTCAGACTGTCACCCTCAGCCTTGGCGATGATATAGTTCTGATAACGATCTGCATTTCCTGCAACTGCCATACCAGAAGGACCTTGAACGACATAACCCAGGGTATCTGCACCATTTGATGCATCAGTAGAGAAGCCGTCTGAGTAGATAACCAAGTCATAAGTGGTATTGCCGCCACCGATTTGCTTGATATAAACGTTCCCGCCATTGACTGCGCTTTCCTTCTTTACATAATCTTCTATTACAGACTGCAGATAGTTGACATTGTCATTAGCATAAACCTGAGCAGCATAGTTGTAACTGTAGCGGTCGTTGCAGGGACGGAACGCACCCTGAACACCTACCAGATAGTAACCGGGCTTCAGATCCTTAACGGTCTGATGCATATCAAACTTAGTGTTCCATGCCTCAGAACCATAAGAAGACTTACCCTCGATGGTTACAGTACTGCGTGCAGTACCCCACTTGTTCATGCTTGATTTCCAACCGTCCTTGAAGTCGGTACGGAAGTCGGCATTTACAAACAGACCCGTTACATCAGTACCTGCCTTGTAACCCTTTCTGATAGCAAGAGCCAACCACTCATCTACACGTACGATCTCCACTTCAATCAGAGAATCAGTAAGTACGTGCTGGTCTAAAATATCAGCATAATCATCTTCCAGATAATCTTCCAATGCACTGCGGTCATCGCCCTCAAAGTCATCATGTGCGGCCAGATAAGCTATTGTCTCCTCGCACTTGTCCTGATACTTCTTGTAAACCTTTGCACTTGCATTAACAGCCTTCTCTGCAACGTATACAGAATCCAGGGCATCTGCCAGAGCAAGAACACTCTGTGACTGACTCAGGATTTCCAACTTATCCTCCATTGCAGTGATAGTACCCTTATAAGCTATAACATTCTCAAGTTTTTCAGTATAATAGTCTGAAATAGTAGAGGCAACACTTGGTAATGTCTCCTCTGTAATAGCCATATACTCTTCTGCTGCATAGATAATTACACCATGAGTAGAGAACGGATAAGGATAGTCATCCTCATCAATGGTCTGATACCAAACAGGTTCACGGAACTGACTTCCGTTAGCCTTCCAGGTAATCTTACCTGTTTTCAGGTCATCCATGGTTACGAAGCTAACATCTTCCTTCTTATCTCCATCATCAACTTGCTTAATGCCTAAACCGTCAAGAGCGTAACAGTTCTTGATAACAACAGTACCATTATTGTATGAACCACCCGAGTGACGGGCAAAACCACGATTGGGGTCAATAAGGTCTACAGAACCCAATGCGAAGCAGTTGGTTACCTCGGCATATTGACCTAACCAGCTAGAGAAAGAACCATTCTCAGTACGAGTATCATTCTCTACATGGATATCACCAATCATACCGCAGGCGTTGATGGTAACACGGCAAGCTGATTGCATAGAGCATCCATAGATACCTGCACCGTTTGTACCGGAAACAACGTAAACATCACCAAGGTTCATACAGCCTGTGATAGTGATATGGCCTGCCCAAGGAGAGCCCATACCAACGATACCGATATAACCACCTCCTGTGATAGAACAGGTTTCGTCTAATACAACATCCTTAACATATACGCCTTCTGCAGCGCGAGCGGCATCACCGTCAACACCGCCAAAACCTGCTTCCGGCTGGCTGTTCATTACACTGATAAGACCGCAACCTCTCTTGCCAAGCAGATTGATGTTAAGGTTACTGATAGTGTGGCACTGACCATCAAAGTTACCATAGAAAGGCTTGTACTCGCTACCAACCTGAGCATAACGTGGAGTGACGGGTCTGCCAGTTTCCGGATCTGTTTCATTGTAGTCTACCAAGTCGATATCAGCAGTCAGCTTAGCACTGGCATCCAGATGGGTAGAAGCCCAGTTGCTCCACCATAGCAACTGCGATGGAGTACCTATTTCATACCATCCATCAACTGGACTCATGTAACCCTCTTGCAAAAATCCACAATTGACACAGAATCCGTCCTCATACACGTGAGGAGGAAGAACTGGTTCACCGGCAGGAGTGTTCTGGTAGAATGGGTTAATGGGAGTTCCATCGCAAGTATACTCTGGTGCATCAACATAGACAAGAGCACCTTCCTTTGCTATAGGCATAGGCATTTCATCAACACCTATCTTCTGATAGAAACGCTCCACACCGCTCTGCTTGCCGTTCAGAAGGAATGCGAGTTCTCCATTTTTTAAACTCTCTTCATCTTCAAGTACCGTATATTTGTCTTGATCCTTAACATCCTTACCGGTAAGGGGATGCAGAACATAAACATTATTTGAAACAATACTGCCCCAGTTACGCGAAATGCTGCTGGAGTTCTCAGTTTCACTTTGTGCACTTTGGTCGCCAGCGCCATAGAGATGACCGAGGAATGCACAATTCGTAACAGAACATTGTGTGTGTGCCCAGCCGGAGAAGCCACCGATACGTGCACAAGACGAGTTTTCGGGTACGGTGAAGTCACCTGCATAGATACAGTTTTCAATATTCTTCACGTTCCTGATCATGCCCACAAGACCACCACTGGTATTATCACCACCCCGAGAGGAAATGATATTGATGTCTGAGAACACATTGCGGATAGCAGTCTGACGACCTTCACCGGAAATAGAGCCAGCATACTGATTCGCTGTCTTAATCGTGCCGTGCATGATGACGTTCTCGAATGTAGCACTACCTTGCGGCATGAAGGCTGCGTAGTTGCCAGGGTTGGTTATCTCAATGGTCAACTCATGACCTCCACCATCGAAGTTGCCGTCAATCCAGTCATTGGCATTGAAGATGTACTTGCCCTCTTCTGCGATGTACTCAATGTCATTGACCATCTTCATGTTGAGCTTGAAGCCGTTGCAGACACGGTTCATACCTTCTGCAACATCGATATCCTCCTTACTTTTCAGGAAAACAGACCTACTGGCCTGGTCGAATTTCTCAGGGTCGTCAAACTCCCAATAATGGAAGTTGAACATACCGCACTTGGAGCAAACTCCATACATATCGAACTCGTGAGTTTCAGCCTGGGCAGTCCCTTCGTTTGAGAAGGTCAACCCACCTTCTGCCTTGCCGTCACAACCTGTAGCACCAGATGCATAGACGCGTCCTTCCTGCACATTACCAAATACAGCAGGAACGGGGTAAGCGTCTCTGCCAATCTTCTGTACCCATGCGATACGACTCTGATCGTTGTTCAGCTGGTAGCAAATGCGACCGTCAGCCAAATTCTCTGTAGCCACAACGGTTGTAGCTTCATTGGTACCCCACTGGTTAGTGACATAGTTGTTGTAGCAAGCACCACCAGGACGGTTAGCATAGATGTCCTTATTGTACGTCTCAACGTTAACAGCCTTCACTTTACTGTCGTTACGGGCAATGTTACGGCTAGCACCATTTGCAATGTCAAAATCACTATTGTCACTGATAACCAAACAGTTTACGACATTGACAGGATTCTCTGCCCAACCGCAAACACCACCGCAGTTCTGAGTTTTTTTGCCCACAATAGCCGTCTGAACCAAACAGTTCTCAACGATTGTACCGCTGTAGCAAACACCAGCGACACCACCGTGAGTAGCATCACCCGGCACAGAGCTGACAATCTTGACATCAACCCAACAGTCACGAATGATACCCCTGTTGCGTCCGACGACACCAGCAGCAAACTTTTTCTCCGTGGTAATGGTACCCTCTACCTTCAGATTCTGGATGATTCCACGCCATCCGACATAGCGGAAGGGACCTGCATCCTGATCCTCTGGGTAAAGATTGATTTTGATGGTGTGTCCCTTACCATCGAAAGTACCGTCATAGCGTTTGCCCTGTGAATCGCCAACGCCAATCATAGTACTGTTGAGACCCAAGTCAATGTCAGCTGTCAGAACAGCACAGACATTGACATCACCACCATTCACGAGTGCAGCAAACTCTTCCCAATCCGCTGCCGTACCAATCTGGTATACATTCCCGACCTTGTCGAGTGCATACGCAGACATGCTAACGACCATCATGACGGCCGTCAGACACATGGTAAGTAGTTTTTTTCTCATAGAATGAAGATTAAAAATAATATTAATTAATAAGGTTAAACAACATAGTGTTATAACGCAAAGATATCGAAAATAATTTATACACAAAATTTTTTTAACAAAAAATGCAAAATTATGTAACATTATGTAAAACAAAGGAAACAAAAAAGCCCCTTCCCTTTGTGGGGGAAGAGGCCTAACAGAAAGCTTATCTGCGTATCTGCTACTTAACAGATACCAAGATTCTTCTCTTACTTATTCGCAACCTTGAACTTTGTTCGAGCTTGCTTCCGTTCGGAAGAGCCAAACGGGTTTGGTTCTTCTCTTACTTATTCGCAACCTTTTTGCCATCCTGGATGTAGATACCCTTCTGAGCCTTACCTACACGCTGGCCAGCCAGGTTGTAAATAGCTCCGCTGTTAACGTTATCGTTAGCGTTAACGTTATCTAATGCATCCTGATCGCCACTCTCTACACCTACAACGAAGCCTTCGGCAGCAGGAGTTACAGACTTATTGTCAGTGAACGAAGGAATAGCGTAACGGTTCAGAGTCTTGCTGGCACTTGAGGTGATGTACAGGTTGTTAGCATAATCGAATGCCATACCGGTAATCTGACTCTCAGCAACACTAATATTGTACTTAGCATCCAAGAAGAGAGAACCATTTTCCATAGGAACATAGTTGGTCTCGTAGATAACCACCTTGCCAGAACCCATAGGAATAGCCATAATTGTGCCGTCATTGCTGATAGCAATAGCCTCGCCATGAGTACTAGTAGAGGCGTTGGTATAGTCCTCCTCACCCTCTGCATTAAAATGCTTCAGGGCAGGAGCATCCTCGCTAACAGTAGAAGGATACTGCTCGTACCACAGACCGCCACGGTTATCTGATACGATACCTACATGTGCGGGAGCAACAGTGTACTTGCCAGACAGAGGCTCGAATACGCTGCTGGGAGCACCAGCCCAAGAGGTTGCTGTACCAAGGTTGTAAGTGAAGCACTTGTAGTCTGAGAAGTTCTCCTTACCGTCTGAACGCTGAGCACCCAGAACAATAAGTTTCAGGTTCTCGCCTTCACCTTCAACAGCCAAAGCAACAGCGGGACGGTTCTGCTCCTCGCCACCAACAGATACGATACCGGTAGCCTTATCAAGTTCGCCACCTGTGAAGATGGGAGTCCAAGGCTTGTTCAGGTCGGCAGGATCAGCCTCCCATATAGAGCTGGTAGAGTTACCGGAAGTACGGGCAATGAACAGGCGACCATCCTTGCTGACACGTACATTCTTAAGATCAAACTGGTAATCACCAGAGATAGAGATTACGTTCTTGTTGTCCTTGATGTCGAGACCACCATAGAAACCAGGTGTACCATCCTCGGCATTGATAGGCTGGAAGTTAGCATCGAAGGCAAACAGAGCACCTGGCTTCTGCTCACAAATGCTACCTGTACCCTTCTCAAGAGGACGAGACTCTGCCACATAAATCTGACCAAAGCCCTTGCTTGCAGGAGCATTGTTGACAGCAAGGCCATAAGGAGAGTTAACCTTGTAGCCCTCACCAATCCTGGTAGGTTCTTTTACACCAATAGCAGTAATCTCCAGAGCATAAGTAAGCTTAGTACCTGCGGCAACACCCAGCAAGCTATTGTCAATAGCAATCTCATGACCACCAGCGAAGAGGTCGCTACCTTTCAGTACATGAGAGTACTTCAGTTCATCACCAGCATAGAAGTTGATAGCACCACTCTTAGCCTCGGCATTCAACGCATAGAGAACACATACCTGTTCTGCATTGGTTACAACGCTCAGGTTAGAAGCAAAGGCATTAAGCTGGATGTTAGGACGAGAGTTCTGGTAAGCTTCTCCGTACTTCCATACCAAACTACCACCAAACAGATGAGGTGTAGCATCCTTGCCCAATGTCTGGAACCAGTGAGCATCCTCTGCCTTAGAACCATTCAGATTCCAGCAGATTTCACCGCTTGCCAACTGAGCATCGGTAGCCTTAGTTCCCTTAGCATCACCTAACTGTGTTACATAGAATACGTTGTTAGCAGAACAGTTATCTGGGTTACGGCTGACTGTGTTACAACCGTTTGTATCGATGGCGTAGTTAGAAGACAGAATCAATGTGTTGTTTACAGTAAGACTGTTAGTTGCCCAACCGCAAACGCCACCACAAGAATTCGTGTACTCGCCAAGAATAGCGCAGTTGACCAGACAGTTCTCAACAACTGTTCCGGCACCTTCGTTTACACCAATAAGACCACCATGAGTACCATCCTGGGGATTACCATCATCATTTGCAGGTATTAACGAGTTGATAGTAACAGCAACATCACAGTTCTCGATACGGGAATTGTAGGTATAACCTGCAATACCGCCAATGAACTTCTGATCGCTATAGTACTCACCTGTCAACTTCAAGTTCTTGACTGTAGCACCATCCAATGTATTGAACAAACCAGTTCTCTGCTCACCATTAATAATGCAAACATTGTTGATAGCATATCCCTGACCATCGAATGTGCCACGGTAGCTGTAATCAGTGAGGTTGATAGGCTGCATTCCAATGCCAGACATATCTATGTCGGCAGTAAGTTTTGCCTTCACTTTGTAATCACCGAGTGTAGAAATAGCACGGAAAGCGACAAGCTGCTTGGGAGTTCCAACGAGATAGTAACCCTCCTCGTCTTGAGCAGGCAGAATATCCTTAATCAATTGATTGTTCAGAATTTCGGGATTCAGAGCTTCCTCTGTGCTATAAGAACCCGCTAAATATACATCTGACAAATTCATTGAACCATCATATAATAATGAAGACTCTTCGTCGTTAAAGAGGAGTTCCGCGCCTTCTATCCATTCGCCGGTTTCAGTATCTTTTTCTACAAGAGACAAGTTACCACTCTCGATAAATCCAAGATCACGAGCATAAGTATTAAGCTTAATATAAGCCTGCTTACCCTCATATATCTTCTGGAAGATATCTGAGAATGCAGCAGCTACAGCAGCCTTAGCTTCCACAGTTTCTGCAGACTGAACCTGAGCCATGACAGCTTCCAACTGTGACTTCAGCTCTGCTGGGAAGTTGGGTCCTGCAGCAGCGGGAGCACCCTCATCATATGTGTAATCCATGATGCTCTTAGCACGACCCGTCATATTCTCAAGCACATTATCAAGAGCATCGTTTACCTTGTCTTCGTCATCACCACAATATACCACCTTCAAGGCACCCCAACCAGTCCAGTCACTACCGTACTTTGTACCTGGGTTCTTGATACCAATGGTAAGTTTACCATCCTCACCTACGTTTGCAATGGTATAAACCTGGTAGCGACCTACTTTGGCAGCGATGGCCATACCTGTTTCACCACGAACAGCATAACCTGTAATCTCAGAATCACTATCATCGCTGGTAGAGAAACCATCCGCATAGATAGCAAGGTCATGAGCACCTGCACCATTCAGATTACAGTTCTCTTGATCTACTGCAACTTCAGCAGCAACAATATCCTCGACAACCGTGGGGAAGTAATTAAATACGCCGTTAGCATAGATACCGGCAGCATAGTTGGTACTGTAACGGTTGTCACTGGGACGGAAGGCTCCGTTGATACCTACCAGATAGTAACCGGGCTTCATGTTCTCTACAGTCTGATACTGGTCACCTGTTACATTCCAAGCCTCAACACCTATGAAGGTCTTACCCTCTTCGTTCTTGGCCTGACCGTAGCCAGTACTCCATGCGCCTGTCCAATTTTCTTTCTCCTTGCTGAAGTCATAGTTGGGAATCAGGCTGCTGACATCTGTTCCAGGAACATAGTCGTCAGCGATAGCATCAGCCAACCACTTGGTAACGCGATCTGTCTCGGCAGCAATCTTCTCGGCAGTAGCTGTATGATTTTCCTTGATGTATTCGTAGGTACCAAGAGGATTATCCTCATCGGGCTCATCAGTTTCTGAGAGGTAATATTCAAGAGCAGCACGTACCAAACCAGAGAAGCTCTGATCTGACTCAAGGAATGCCTTAACTTCCTCGCACTTGTCGATATAAGCCTTATAGACAGCAGCATTTTCAGCAACTGCAGTCTTCTTTACATTAACAGAATCAATAGCGTCAGCAAAATCATTGAGGGTTATAGCATCAGACAACGCCTCGATTTCCTTTTGGCAAGCATCAAGCAGAGACTGAGTAGCTATCACATCCTCAAGAGCCTTCTCCTCGTATTCCTTGATATCATCGGCAGTGCTTGCCAGATCCTCTTCATCTGCTACAGAGAAATACTGCTCGGCAGCATAAATGACTGTACCATGAGAGGGATCTGCGAAGGGATAGAGATCCTCGCCTATAGTCTGATACCAGTAACTGGTACGGAACTGTTCACCATTAGCCTTCCATGCAAGAGCACCACTCTCGAAGTCAGCCTGGCTGACGATACCTACATGTTCCTGGGTACCAAAGCGGGCATAGCAGTTCTTGATGTTGTCATTAACACGAGAATCACCATAACGAGCGAAGTAGCGTGCATCGCTTTCAGTACCTTCCACTTCGCCCACTGCAAAACAGTTGGTTACCTCTGCCCAGTCACCCAACCAGCCAGAGAATGAGCCGTTCTCCTTCGGGCCAAATACATTGCCAACCATACCGCAGTTGTCAATGGTAACATGGCAGGCAGAACCCATCACACAACCGAATACACCGGCAGCATTAGGACCATCAGCAGCTGTTACATCGCCACACATCATAACACCCTTGATGTTGACATGACCAGCCCAAGGAGCTGTCATACCAACCAGAGCAACATAACCTTTACCTGTAAGTGAGCAGGATTCGTCTAGGGTTACATTCTTAATATATACACCCTCTGCATTGCGTGCAGCTTCATCAGAAAGACCGCCAAAGCCCTTAGAAGGCAAGCTGTTCATAACAGCAATCAAACCTACGCCATTGCTTTGATCCTTCTCAACATTCAAGTTGCTGATGGTATGGAACTGGCCATCGAAGTTACCATAGAAGGGGGCGCCCTCAGTACCAACGTTAGCCCAACGGTCACAATAACCGTCCATATCAATATCGGCAGTCAAACGTGCACTGGCATTCAAATGTTTGGCTGCATAGTTGGTCCACCATACAAGCTCAGCACCATTGCTGATTTCGAGCCAACCATCAACTGGAGTAACGTAATCCTCCTGTACGCCATCGCAGACTGTACAGAAGCCTTCCTCATATTGGTGAGGAGGAAGAACAACCTCAGAAGAAGCCGTATTGCTATATACCGTCTCGCCCAAAGGCTGACCGTCACAACGGTACTCAGATGCAACGGCATAGACAAGTGCACCATCCTTCTTAATAGGCATAGGCATGAGATCATCGCCAATCTTCTGATAGAAACGATCCACGCCACCCTGATTGCCGTTCAGTGCATATGCAAGAGCACCGTTAGCAATATCATCAGATTCCTCAATAAGAATTGCCTTTGCCTCGTCCTCATAACCATAAGAATTAGCAAAATAGACATTTTCACAAGTCATGTTTGCAGGATTACGGGAAAGAGTCTTAGAATCGCCGACTACATTATTCAATGTGCCAAGGAAAGCGCAATTGGTAAGATACATCTGACCATTTGACCATCCACTGAAACCAGCAAGACACTCAGAATTACCACCATCAACTCCATTGATATCACCGGCATAGATGGAGTTATCTACAATTGTCTTTGATTCTACAACACCGAAGAAACCGCCAGAGGTGTTGTCGCCACCATGGGTTGTATTAATTTCTATGTCACAAAAAACATTACGTACCTTCACACGGTCACGACGGGTATGAGAAGATATAGAACCAGCATACTGTCCACCGGTCTCTATCTTACCATGCAGGATAACATTCTCGAATGTTCCGGCGAAGTTGGGGAAAAGAGAAGCATTATTGCCCATTTCTGTCATCTCGATAGTTAGGGCGTGTCCATCACCATTGAAATTACCATCGAACCAGTTGCCAGTATTGAAGATGTTACGGCCAGGTTCTGCTGTGTACTCAATGTCGTTGGCCATCTTCAGGCTAAACTGAGCACCCTCGGTAATACGATTCAAACCTTCTGCCAAGTCTATATCCTCTGCGGACTTAAGAAGAAGATAACCGTCTGTAGCGTCTCGTTCAAGAGCCTGGAAGTCGTAACGACCACAAATCTCACAGATACCGAACTTGTCGAAAGAATGTTTAGACACTACAGCATTGCTTGGAGTATTGCTATAGGTAAGAGCATCTGTAGAGGTACCCTTACAGTCTGTAGCAGCTGAAGCATAAACCTGACCGCTACCGAAAGCTGCAGGAACGGGGAATGGATCTGTACCAATACGCTGAACCCATGCAATACGACTCTGGTCGTTGTTCAACTGATAGCAGATTTTACCATCTGCAAGTTTATCTTTAGATACAACGGTTGTAGCCTTGTTTGTTCCCCAGTTGGTAGTCACATAATTGTTGTAACAAGCACCTGCAGGACGATTTTCATAGATATTCTGGTGGTATTTATCCAGATCAACGACAATTTGGTTACCATCGTTACGTCCAATATTATTACTACCACCATTTGAAATATCAAAACTACAGTCATCATTGATGACCAGACAGTTAGCTATGTTGGTTCGTCCGCTACACCAGCCGACAATACCGCCACAGTTCTGAGTAGCTGAACCGCTGACAACGAAATTTGCCAAACAGTTCTCAATCACGGATCCCTGATAAGTTACAGCGGCAATACCACCATGGGTAGCGTCACCTGCATAGGCACTAACCACCTTAATGTCAGAATAGCAACCACGAATGGTACCACTACTCCATGCAGCGATACCGGCGGCCAACTTCTGATCAGTCGTAATAGTTCCCTGAACTTTCAGGTTCTGGATAAGGGCATCATGACCTACATTGCGGAAAATTGCCGTTCCTTCCGCTCCTTGGGAGAATAGATTAATCTTGATGGTGTGTCCCTGGCCATCGAAAGAACCTTGATAGTCGTAGTTTGCACTACCTATCATGGTACCATCCATGCCCTTGTCAATGTCTGCTGTCAGAACAGCATTGGCATAAGCCTCACCACCATTCACGAGCTCGGCAAATGCCTTAAAGTCATCTGCCGTTCCAATCTGGTACACATTCCCGACTTTCTCGAGCGCATACGCAGACATGCTGAAGACCATCATTATGGCCATCACACACATGTGAAGTAGCTTCTTACTCATTGAATGAAAATGTTAATTAGTTAATAAAAATAGTTAATAAATTAAATAAAGTACAGTCAAAAAAAAATGGTTAATAAGCTGTCAATTTCCACTTTGTGGTTCACAAAGATAAGGATTATTGACATTGCCACAAACTTTTCCGGAAGAATTTTGGAAGAATAAGCATATTGTGCAAAGAAAGATGGGAAAAAGATAAAGAAAAATGGAAATCAGGACGATTTCCTCTAATAAAAAGAAAGTGTTTTCCCAACTGGGGAATTATTTTTCTCTAACTGGAGCGAAAAACCGGGGGGACGGATATTGTGTTTGGGAGATTATACAAAGAAAGAGAGGGAAGCCTGAACTCCCCTCTCTTCTTACATATAGAATGAATGGAAATTACCTAAACAATACCTTCTTCCCGTTCAGAATGTATATACCCTTCTGAACCTTATTTACACGCTGGCCAGCCAGGTTGTAGATAGCGCCCTTGGTATCAGGGAGGGATGGAGTGATGTCTTCAATGAAATCAGGATCCAGAATCTCGTTGTGATAGCCAAGTTCTTCATTATACACAACTAACTGATGTGTCTTGTCCAGAACGGGAGTAGCATCCTCGCCCAGTGTCTGGTACCAAACAGCATTCTCGCCCTGGTTCTCGCCATTCAACTTGTAGCAGATCTCACCACTTGCCAACTGAGCATCGGTAGCCTTGGTTCCACGAGCATTAACACCAGGAGCCAGAGTACTCTCAGCATAATATACATTGTTTACGGTGCATCCATTACGAGCAAGGATGTCAGAAGGATAAGATGTTGGTTCTGCAGCAGTCTTGTACTGGTTGAGAATCAAGACATTGTTAAGTGTAAGGCCACCATCGCGCCAACCGCAAACACCACCAAATGAATGGGCATTCTCGCCAATGAATGTACAGTTAACAATACAGTTGTTTACAACAACATTACCACCACCACGGCTACAACCCATGATACCACCAGAAGTAGCATCACCTGAAATAGAGTTGTGGAGTTCAACGGCAAATTCACAGTTCTCAATTGTTGTTGCACCAGAAGTATAACGTGTAAGACCACCCATACGCTGGCGGGCACCATAGTATTCACCTGTCAGCTTAAGGTTCTTGACAGTAGCATTTGCCATCTCAAAGAACAGAGCGCAACCACGTCCAGTCAGGAACTTGATGTAAACATTCTCCAAAGCATGACCCTGACCGTCAAGTACACCGCTAAAGTTGATACCGTCGTCATTATCGTCAACGGTATTGTTACCGAAGGGCTGCATACCAATGCCAGTCATATCAATATCATTCACAAGCTTAGCCTTGATAGAGTGATCAAGATCGAGGAAAAGACCACGATAAGTAACAAACTGCTTTGGAGTAGAAAGAAGGTAGTATCCATCTTCGTCAACAGGAGGAATAATTTCTGATATTTCAGGAATATTCAGTGCTGCGGCATTCTGAGCCTCTTCTATAGTGAAGGTACCCTCGTTGTATGAGTCGGTAATCTTTTTTGTAGCATCAAAAATAGCGTCCAACTCTGTAGCACTAAATACCTCATCACCTGTCTCAACCCATTCGCCGTTAGCATCTTTTGCCACCAAAGGCAAATTGTTGCCCTGTACAGCTTCAATTATAGAAATAGATTTAAGGCATGCCAGATAAGCCTGACGACCCTCATAGAAATCCTTGAACAACTGACTCAGAGTCTCTACAACCTTCATCTTAGCCTCTGTACCCTGGGCTGCATCAGCAGCAGCTACAGCAGCCTGCAAAGCCTCCTTAATAGCAACAGGATAATTGGGATACTGGCCCTCATCCCTCATTCCTTTAAGTGCATCCTTGCTTCTGTAATTATCCAGGATGGTATTAGCACGGGCTACCATACTCTCCAGAGCCTTATCAACATACGTCTCTGCCTCATCACCCTCGCCGGCATATACAACGCTGAAGGAAGTGAAGCCTGTCCAGTCCTGACCATAGTTAGTGCCAGGGTTACAGAGACCAATGGTCAGGCTATCACCTACAGTCTTGGCAATGATGTAGTTCTGATGACGACCTGCATATCCTGCAACGGCCACACCTGAAGGACCATGTAATACATATCCCTTAAGACCTTCCTCTCCACTTGTAGAGAAGCCATCTTCGTAGATAGGCCAGTCATATGTGGTATCACCACCACCAGACTGACTGAGGTAAACATTCTCGCCGTCATTAGCATTACCAACACTTACATAATCCTCTATTACAGACTGCAAGTAGTTGGTATTGTTATTGGCATATACCTGAGCAGCATAATTGTAACTGTAACGGTCGTTACCGGGACGGAAAGCACCCTGAATTCCAACCAGATAATAACCGGGCTTCAGACCCTTAACGGTCTGGTGAATATCAAACTTGGTATTCCATGCCTCACAACCATAATAAGGTTTCTCGTTTATAGTTACAGTTCTATGATCATTAGGATACTTGTTCATGCTTGATGTCCAACCATTCTTAACGCCATCATGGAAGTCAGCATTTACAAAGTAAGGAGTCATATCCTTGCCTGGCTCTGTTACTCCGTTCTTGACAACAAGAGTCAACCAGTCCTCTACACGGACAGTTTCCACCTGAACTAAAGAATCAGAAAGGTTATGTTCTTCCATAATCTCAGGATATCTATCATCAAGATATGCCTCGAGTTCAACACGGTCAGGACCAGAAAGGTCTTTATGCTCCTTCAGGTAAGAAATCACCTCCTCACACTTAGTCTGGTACTGGATGTATACCTGAGTACTTGCCTCAATCAGAGCCTCTGCCGCATAAATAGAATCCAATGCATCTTCAAGTTGGGGAACAGTAGTCACCTTTTCCAGATCCTCAACCTTACTGTCAAAATTCTTTATTACGCCTGTATAAGCTATTGCATCTTCATACAAATCTGTATAGTAAGACTGAAGGGCTTCAACTACGTCGGAAACATTTTGTTCTGCTAATGAATAATACTCCTCATCAATCTTAAGAACTGCACCATGTGAAGGATCAAAATTAGGATATTCATCCTCACCAATGAGCTGATACCATGCAGTATTACGGAACTGCTTACCGTTCAGCAGGTAGCAGAGTTCTCCGTTGGTAAGTTGTTCCTTTACTTCAGCATTATTCGCAGCATAACAATTGTTACAGCTACCAGCACCGCCATGGATAAAGTCCTTGTAAGACTCACCAGAAACCTCTACTGGAGCAACATAACAGTTATTGAACTTACCGCCACCTGTCCAGCTTACAAAACCGCCCACATTTGTACCATTGGGTATATCGAATGAGCCGACAAATGCACAGTTATTAACGGTGAATGCACCTTCCATGTCACCACAGAGACCACCAGCAGTAGAGTCACCAGAACCGGTGAACCTAACAGTAGATTTTACAAGAACATTCTCAATAAGGGTCTTGTCACCACGTGTAATACCGGCAATACCACCAATCCATTTCTGAGAAGATTCAATGGTACCCTCAAGCACAAGATTCTTGATAGTTGCATCAACTACAGATCCGAAAAGTCCTGTTCCTCCCGCTACATCGGTCTTAATATTGGTAATAACGGTGTGACCCTGACCATCAAAAGTACCTGAGTATCTCTTGCTATCGGTTCCGATTATGCCATCAGTATATTCAGTATAGTCAATGTCATCTGTCAGACGAATACAAACATCAGTATGCTCAAGAGCATAAACACTCAACCACTTGAGTTGTCCGGGAGTACCAGCTTCGCACCAGCCATCAACTACAGGGACAAAGTCTTCCTGCATCTTTCCGCAGACAGAGCAGAAGCCATCTACATAGTTGTGGGGAGGGATGACCGGCTCGCCAGCAGACGTAGGCGTATTCTGATAAACAGCACCCAAAGGCAGGCCATCGCAACGGAATTGTGAGGCATCACAATAAACAAGTGCACCTTCCTTCTTGATAGGCAGTGGCTTGGGATCCTCACCAATCTTCTGGAAGAAACGTTCTACTCCATTTTCTTTTCCATTCAGCAAGTAAGCGAGCTCTCCACTTGCAACGCCTTCAGGATCCTCAATCTTGGTGTACTTGTCTTGGTCTGTAACAGACTTACCCGTGATAGGATTCAAAACATATACGTTCTCTGTAACTACATTACTATAGTTACGGGCGATATTGCCAGAGTTCTCATTATTGTCATCCAAAGTCTGGTCGCCGGCACCAATGAAAGTGCCAAGAACAGCACAGTTCTTGAAATTGGTCTTATTGCGTGTCCAACCAGCAAAGCCACCAACACGTGCACATCTCGCACCGCCGTCTATACCTGGCAAAGTAATAGTACCAGCATAGATACAGTTTTCAATATCCTTTCCTGCTTCAATAATACCGAAGAAGCCACCAGCGGAGTTATCATCAGCTCTGGTAGAAACGAAGTCTATGTCGGAATAAACATTGCGTACGGCAGACTCATAACCACTGGCAGAGATTGAACCCCAATTTGAACCATTTGTTTCAATTCTTCCGTGCATGATAAGGTTTTCAACACTACCATAGTGACGCTGTGGGAAAAGAGAGGCATTGTTACCCATCTCTGTCATCTCGATGGTCAGAGCGTGACCGCCACCATCGAAGTTACCTTCTGACCAGTCGTTTGTATTGAAAATAAACTCACCGGCAGGGGTAGAACAAGTAATGTCGTTAACCATCTTCAGATTCAGTCTGAAGCCATTCTGGAAACGGTTCCAGCTCTCTGCCATGTAAAGGTCTTCTGTACTTGCCAGAAGTAATGACTTGGTTGCAGGATCGAATCTCTTGGGATCATCGAAGTCGAAACCGTTGAAGTTGAACTTGCCACAAGTGGTGCAAACACCATACTTGTCATAGGTATGCTTGGTAACTGTAGCATTGCTGGGAGTGTTGCTGAAAGTAACATCGCCTTCTGCAATACCCTGGCAATTGGTTGCAACAGAAGCATACACCTGCCCCTTACCTTTACCGAATATAGTTGGAACGGGGAAAGGATCGCCAATGTTCTGAACCCAACGGATCTGACTCTGGTCGCTATTCAGCTGGAAGCAAATCTTACCGCTTGTCAGATCTTCTGTACTAACAACAGTTGCTACTGGGTTGTCAACGCCCCAGTTGTTGGTTACATAGTTGTTACCATTAGCAGCCCAAGGACGATTGTTATAACTGTCTGCATTGTAAGTGTCAAGCTCAACAACCTTCAGAGGGTTATCGCCTACACGTGCAAGGCCTGCACTCTTGCCATCAGAATAGTTGATGTTGGTTTCTGGATCGTTTAAAACCAGATTGTTTGTCAAACTAACGTGATGTGCGTCTACCCATGCAGCAAGACCACCGCATCTATGTGTGGTTGAACCGACAATCTTGATTTTTGAAAGACAGTTGTCAATGATAGCAGGTCTGTTCAACTGACCTACCAGACCACCAATGCTGGCATCCTTGTCATCAGCAAATGAAGATGTGATAACCACATCAGCAAAGCAGTTACGGATGATACCGCCACTGAAGTTGGCAATAGCAGCTGTGTGCTTATACGTTCCTGTAGTAATGGTACCCTGTACTTTCAGGTTCTGGACTATACCACTGGTACCAACACCGCGGAAAAGCGCAGGACCTTCACCATCTGTACGGTCTGGAAGATTGACGGTGATGGTATGACCCGCACCGTTGAAGACTCCATTGTAGTCTCCTCCAATACCGATTTGAACAGTAGTGGCGCCCAAATCAATGTCAGCCGTCAGCACGGCATTGGCATTTCTTTGACCACCATTCACGAGTTCAGCAAAAGCAGAAAAATCCTCCGCTGTGCCGATTTGGTACGCGCCGTTTACCTTCTCCAGCGCATACGCAGACATGCCCACAGCCATCAATATGGCTGCAAAGAACATGCCAAGTAATCTTTTGCTCATAGAATTGTAGAATTAAAGTTTAAAATAAAATATTATATGTTATTGCGTATTTTATGCACAAAGGACATGCAAAAATAACGATAAAACACATTGCTTCAAACTATTTTAAGGATATTTTTCTAATACATGGCATTTGAAGCAAAAAAGGGCTAAACAAAGGGAAAAAAAATACTACGTGAAGCCATAAAGACTCCACGTAGTATCACTTATTTCGGCAAAAAACGTGTTTTTTTACTTTTGCAAAAAAATTATACCAGATGACGAATGATATCCTCGCGATCAC
>Ga0265298_10002961_pt1 | contig 22975 bp, 15 predicted proteins | sample AusTroGonzalo_MG_3_FD_193486 | JGI IMG/M metagenome (GOLD analysis project Ga0265298, IMG submission 193486) | Bovine rumen microbial communities from tropical cattle in Woodstock, Queensland, Australia - Gonzalo_01 | ecosystem: Host-associated > Mammals > Digestive system > Stomach > Rumen ...
ACAACACATGCCATCGCATAGATTTCACGGTGGAAAATGACAGGTTCATTGTTCAAAAGCACATCGCGGATAACACCTCCAGCAGAACCTGTGATGCAGCCCATAATGATGGCTACCCAGAAGGGTTGACCAAATGCCAAAGACTTTTGAATACCGGCTATTGTAAAAAGCGCAAGTCCCAGAGTGTCAAATACAAACCACGCATTCTTTAAAGGTTCCATCCAACGTCCAAAGAAGGCTACAGTCAGCAACGCGACAGCTGTACATATCATATATATAGGTGTGGTCATCCAGAAAGGTGTTGTGGACAACATCACATCGCGGATAGTACCGCCACCGATAGCAACGGCAATACCACAGACATAGCCCCCAAACCAGTCGAAATGCTTGGCGGCAGCATGGCGAATGCCCGAGATGGCAAAGGCAAACGTACCGAGTAGTTCAATAATCTTGATAATGATATCCTGCTCCATCTTACTTCTTACTTCTCAAATCTCTCTCCCCAATAATTCACCATACGCTCGTAAAGTTTTTCCTCAGCAGGGGAATGCTGTCCATGCCATATCCGCTCGTTCACCAGAGCATCGGGCATATATTGCTGAGGAGTGAAATGTCCTGGAAAGTCATGTGGATACTTGTAACCATCGTGATACCCCAGTTCCTTCATCAGTTCCGTTGGAGCGTTGCGAATGGGCAGCGGAACCGGTTGGTTACCAGTACGGCGCACTAAATCGAGAGCGGCATCAATACCCAAATAAGCAGAATTACTCTTCGGCGATGTCGCCAAGTAGACCGTAGCCTCTGCCAGCGGTATGCGTCCTTCTGGCCACCCAATCTTTTGAACAACGTCAAAAGCGGTGTTGGCCAACAGCAGGGCGTTGGGATTTGCCAGACCGATATCCTCAGCAGCCGAGATAACCAGACGGCGAGCGATGAACTTCGGATCTTCCCCACTCTCTATCATCCGAGCCAGCCAATAGAGCGCAGCATCCGGATCGCTGCCACGGATACTCTTGATGAATGCCGAGATGATATCATAGTGCATCTCGCCATCCTTGTCGTATGCCAACGGATTCTGCTGCAGACGTGTCAGCACCAGCTCGTCTGTGATAATCACGTCACCCAGCTCTGCCTCCACGACTAACTCCAATATATTCAACAGCTTACGAGCATCACCGCCACTAAAACGTAGCAAGGCGTCCGTCTCCTTCAAATCAATATGACGCTCCTTGAGGATAATATCTGTCGTTACAGCTCGCTCCAGCAATTGTAGCAGATCCTCCTTTTCCAACGATTTCAACACATACAGTTGACAACGGGAGAGCAATGGACGTATCACCTCAAACGACGGATTCTCGGTCGTAGCACCTATCAACGTCACGATGCCGCGTTCAACCGCCCCAAGCAGGGAGTCCTGCTGCGACTTTGAGAAACGATGAATTTCGTCAATAAACAGAATCGGCGATGCTTCGTTAAAGAAACGTCCTTTCTGAGCTTTCTCTATAACATCACGAACATCCTTTACGCCGCTGGTCACAGCCGAGAGTGTGTAGAATGGCGTCTCCAAACGGTTGGCAATAATTTGCGCCAAGGTGGTCTTGCCCACTCCCGGCGGTCCCCATAGGATAAACGACGAGATGCGTCCGGAATCTATCATCCGACGCAGCACGGCCCCCTCTCCTACCAAATGACGCTGCCCGATATAGTCATCGAGCGTACGGGGACGCAGTCTTTCAGCTAATGGTTGTGCCATAATCGGAGGCCAAAGGTACACAAAAAAAATAATATTCACAAAAATAATGCGTAAAAAACTTGTGAATCACGAATAAAGTACTTACATTTGCAGTCGAAAACAATATACTATTTATTTATGACAAGGAACACAAACGACAAAGCACTGAATCTCAAGGCTCTGACGAAGAGCAATGTATGGGATGTTCAGGAGAACGACATCTTCCGTATGTGGGATGGTGCAGAGAAAGACGCTGAGGTACACGAGAACGTAAGACATTTTGTAGACATCATCCGCAGTGCATTCATGATTGAGGAAATCAAGGATGACGAGCCTGCTGCTGTCAAAAAGAAATACGAGAAACTGGGCTACAAGGTGGCACAGGTGAAGTTGGACGACACAAAGAAAGTAACGTGGGCTCTCAAAAAGCGTCCCATTATGCGCGTTACCGATCTTACCTATGAGAACATCCGCCACATCTCTGCTGCTAAGCTTATCGAGGTGCTTGACCGCAACTTCGGCGGTGGTTGGGAGTCGCTGTCACAGAGTATCAAGGACATCATCGAGAGTGGTTTCGACATCTCTACAACGACTCTTCCCCAGGATCGTCTGCACAAGAAGGGCGGTATGTACGAAAAGAAAGTCTCGGATGGCTTCGAAGTACTCGAAGTCGCTAAAGGCACATGGGTAGAAGCTATCTTTGCGAAAGTAAAGCCAATGGCCGAGAAGCCACGCATGCAGTTCAGTTCCAGTGAGGAGGAAGAGGACGAGATTCCCGAGGACACTTACAACAAGCCCGACGAGGACGATGTCGAGATTGAGGATCCCAATGATGACGATATCACAGAGGATAACTATTCAACGATGATGGATCTCGGTAGTGACGACCCCGACGAGGAAGCTGCATCCTTGTCCGAATACGGAGACGAGTAACCACATCCTACCGATAATAAAAAAAACCGCCCTAAGTTTGGGGCGGTTTTATATTTAATATAGGTATCTATCAGAAAGTGTATGAGAGACCAAGGGAAGTGTACTCCTTAAACTGCCAGTAACCCAAATCGGCATCGCGCTTGTTGCCATCGTCGAAACGGGGATAGAGGAAGATATTGGCTGTGATGTACTTCGACACCTTCAACTGGAAGGTATTCTCCCACTCCACCTCAGCACGATGATAAGAGGTAAAAGCCCAGAAGCGGCTCTTCCATGTAACCGTCTCAGAGAGTTTCCACGTCAAGTCGGCCGTCATCTGCGAACCAGGATCGAGCTTATAGTGCTTGCCTTCGTCAACACCATGACGTGAGGGGAACCAGCTATAGTCGGTTGGCGTAGCCGAGTTCTGGTTGGGGAACTGAGAACGACCAACATAGCGGTAGTTCAAGGCCAACGGCGACAGGTTGATAGTACCGGTAAGCTTCTTATTGAACGCTTCGACCTTATAGTCCATACCAAGACCAACGTTAAGATTGAAGGGAGAGAAGAAATCAGAGAAGGTACGGTGGTCGTTGGACTTCAGACCGCGTGTAAACTGTGTCCAGGCCAGCAACTGCAACGTATAGTACCAACGCTTAGTGGCCTGCAGTCCAACCTTCGAGGTAAGACGCAACAGGTCCTCGTTAGACTTCCACTTATGCAGCGAATCGGACTTCGCCGTTAGGAAGCCAAGTTTGGCCTCCAACTTATTGTCCCACTTCCACTTACCTTTATTGTCGTAGTTGGCCTCGGCAGTCAAGCTACCCAGCAGTGAGTAAGTGGACTCACCACCCTTATACCAATTATCAGATACATAGTTCTGCATGAACTGCAGATATCCGTCAGCCTTGCGTGACCAGAACTTAGGCTTCGTCACGGCAACCTCGGTAGTAACAAGCTGTGGTTCATCGGGCATCGGTTCTGCAAACTCTGTCAACTCTACTTCTTGAACAATAGGTGCATCGATATCCTCGCGCAACGCCCCAGACTCGTCAAGTTGGCTGTCGGTAGTCTTCACCAAGTCAGGACGATTCAGATAAACGTTGAGAAGCGCACGATTAATCGCCTCGTCAATATCATCGGCCCCGTCGGAAGTAGTCAGGCGGAGATTATTATTAGCTACAGAGTGATAGAACGTGAGCGGCGTAAACAGTCGATAGTAACGGCCGTCAACAGTGTCCTTGGGCTGCGCAGCACTGGCGCTGAGCGCCATGAAGGCTGCAAATAACAATGTCATTTTTTTCATAATCTGTCGGCAAAGATACAAAAATTTACCATCGCATGCAATTATTCCGTAGTTTTTTTGTAATTTTGCAACGTTGAATCAACGTGAACTGTAAAAAAGCAAAATAAAAATGAACAAAGACACCATTATTGGATTCGTATTAATTGCGCTGGTGCTCATAGGCTTCAGCTGGTGGAGTCAGCCTTCACAGGAAGAGATTGATGCCTACCAACGCCAGCAGGACAGCATTGCAGCTGTACAACGCGACAATGAGACCAAAAAGAAGTTGGCCGAAGCTGAACGTCAGGCCGAAGCAGACTCCGTAGCCCAGAACGACACAACGGCTCTTTTCCATGCCGCCCTCAACGGCACCGCCGAGGATATCGTGCTGAAAAACCAGAAGGTTGAGCTGACGCTCTCGACCAAGGGCGGCACACTGACGAAAGCCGTCATTAAAGGTTTTGAGGACAAGGACGGCAATAAAGACGTAACCCTATACGATGCCGAGGATCAGCAAATGAATTTCCTGCTGACAGGCAAAGATGACAACATCATCACCCAGGACTTGTACTTCACCCCCAGTGACCAGACGGACTCGACCGTCACCCTAACGGCTATGACCGGCAACGGCGGCGCACTGGTACTGGACTATGAACTCGGAAAGGACTACATGTTGCACTTCTCACTGACGGCTAAGAACATGCGTGGCGTCTTTGCTCCCACATATAAAGAGGTGGACATCGAGTGGAATGGCCACAGTCGCCAGCAGGAGAAGGGTTTCTACTTTGAGAACCGCTACACCAGTCTGTTCTACAAGGAAGCTCACAACGGCTCTACCGACAACCTGTCAGAGACATCGGACAAGACAGAAACCATCGAGGAACAGCTCGACTGGGTGGCATTCCGCAACCAATTCTTCAGCCTGGCACTTATTTCAAAGGACAATTTCGCCGGCGGCGCTACGCTCAGCAGTGTTCAGGACGATAAGAACTCAGGCTACTTGAAGCAGTTTGACGCCAAACTGAAGACAGCCTTTGACCCCACAGGCAAGAAACCCTCGCAGTTTGAAATATACATCGGTCCCAATGACATCCGTCTCATTCAGGCTGTCGAAAAACAGAGCGAATTCAACAAAGACCTCGATTTAGAGCAACTCGTCAATTTGGGATGGTGGATATTCCGTATCATCAACCGTTGGTTCACGCTCTATGTCTTCGAGTGGTTAGCCTCAATGGGACTTTCGATGGGTATCGTATTGATTCTCATCACATTGTTACTAAAAGCCATCACCTTCCCCATGGTAAAAAAACAGTATATGTCATCGGCCAAGATGCGTGTACTGAAGCCGAAGTTCGAGGAAGCCACCAAGCAGTATGATAAGCCCGAGGATCAGATGAAGAAGCAGCAGGCCATGATGCAGCTCTATTCGCAGTATGGTGTTTCTCCGCTCTCAGGCTGTCTGCCTATGCTGATTCAGATGCCCATCTGGATTGCCATGTTCTGGTTCGTGCCCAACGCAATTCAACTACGCGGACAATCGTTCCTCTGGATGGAAGATCTGGCTACCTACGACCCCATCATCTCATGGGGCTCACATATCTGGGGCATCGGCGACCACCTGTCGCTCTCCTGTCTGCTGTTCTGCGGCTCAAACATTCTTTATTCATGGTTCACAATGCGCCAGCAGAAAGACCAGATGGTTGGCCAGCAGGCCGAACAGATGAAGTACATGCAATGGATGATGTACCTCATGCCAGTCATGTTCTTCTTCATGTTCAACGACTACTCCAGTGGTCTGAACTTCTATTACTTCATCTCACTTTTTTTCTCGGCTGCCATTATGTGGACTCTCCGCAAGACAACCGACGATGCAAAATTGCTGGCTATCCTTGAAGCTAAATACAAGGCAAACAAGAATAACCCCAAGAAAAAGTCAGGCCTCGCCGCCCGTCTCGAAGCCATGCAGAAGCAGGCTGAGGAGATGCAGCGCCAGCGCCAGCAAAAGAAATAACGCTATGAACAAGAACCGAATCATTATTATCCTCGTCATATTAGCATCATTTGTCACAACGACTAAAGCACAGGACGACGTGAGAATAGGCAAACAGAACATTACCGTTAAAGGCGGACGCATGACCCCCGAGGCACTCTGGGCCATGGGACGCATCGGCGGCTACAGCGCATCGCCAGACGGTAGCAAGATTGTCTATCAAGTGGGCTACTACAGCGTGAAGCACAACAAGAGTCACCATGTGCTCTATATGATGCAAGCCAACGGCACAGATCAGAAGCTTCTAACGACAAGTGCCAAGAACGAGACTGATGCCCAGTGGCTGAACAACGAGACAATCGCCTTCCTGCAGGGTGGCGAAATATGGAGCATGAAGGCCGACGGCAGCAACCGCCGACAGCTCAGCAAAACCGACGGAGCCATTGAGGGCTTTCAGTTCTCTCCCGATGGACAGAAGGTCATTCTGCTGAAGTCAATCCCTTATACAGGTAGCATTAAGGCCAAACCTGCCGACCTGCCCAAGACAACAGGCCGCGTAGTCACCGACCTCATGTATCGCCACTGGGATCACTATGTGGAGAACATCATGCACCCCTTCGTGGCCAACGTGGGCACTGAAGGCATTTCCGAAGCTGTTGACATTCTGGAAGGTGAGCCTTACGAGTGCCCTATGGAGCCTTTCGGTGGCATTGAACAGCTAGCATGGAGTCCGGATTCAAAGAGCATTGCCTATACCTGTCGTAAGAAGACGGGAGTACAGTACAGCATCTCGACCGACTCCGACATATACCTATATAATATTGAGACGAAACAAACAAAGAACCTCTGCAAGCCCGCAGACTACGAAGCTCCCAAGGTTGATGCCACCAAGACGCTGAAGTATCAGGCTGTCAACGACGGTGACAATCTGAAGAACAACGTTGGCTACGACCAGAACCCGAAGTTCTCACCTGACGGCCGCTACGTGGCTTGGCTCTCCATGGAGCGTGACGGCTATGAGAGTGACCGCCAACGTCTGTGCCGCTATGACCTGCAGACTGGTAAGAAAACTTTCCTGACAGAGGCTTTTGATTCTCATGTCGACGATTTCTGCTGGAGCGACACTAAGGATGCTATGATTTACTTCATCGGCGTATGGCACGCTACTGAGAACCTCTACGCAGTGACAGTCAACGGCGAAGTTAAGCAGATTACCAACACATGGCACGACTTCGGCTCATTGCAGATGATGAACAATGGCAAGCAACTGCTGATGGAGCGCCACTCGTACTTGGAGCCTGCCGACCTCTATGTGGTTACACCCAACACGAAGAAACCCGAGAAGACTGTCATCACCCAGATTACGAAAGAGAATGAGCATATCCTTGCTCAGTTGGACAAGCCCTCCGTACAACAGCGTTGGGTAAAGACCAGCGATGGCAAAGATATGTTGACATGGATTATCCTGCCGCCCAACTTTGATGAAACCAAGAAGTACCCCACCCTGCTTTTCTGCGAGGGAGGTCCGCAAAGTCCCGTCAGCCAATTCTGGAGCTACCGCTGGAACTTCTTCATCATGGCTTCACAGGGCTATGTCATCGTAGCACCTAACCGTCGCGGTCTGCCTGGTTTCGGTCAGGAGTGGCTCGAGGAAATCAGCGGCGACTGGACAGGACAATGCATGAAGGATTATCTGGCAGCCATCGACGATGCGGCTACGAACCTACCCTATGTGGACAAAGACCATTTAGGGGCTGTAGGTGCTTCATTTGGCGGATTCTCTGTTTACTATCTGGCAGGTCACCACGATAAGCGCTTCAAGTGCTTCATCGCCCACGACGGAGCCTTTAACCTCGAAGCTATGTACACTGAAACGGAGGAGAACTGGTTCTCAAATTGGGAATATGATGATGCCTATTGGAACAAGGACCGCACTGCTAATGCTGACCGCACTTATAAAAATTCACCCCACCTGTTTGTCGACAAGTGGGACACGCCTATCCTCTGCATCCATGGTGAGAAGGACTACCGCATCAATGCCACTCAGGGTATGAGCGCATTCAACGCAGCCCGCATGCGCGGCATCGAGGCCGAATTGCTCATATTCCCAGACGAAAACCACTGGGTACTAAAGCCCCAAAACGGCATTCTGTGGCAGCGCACGTATTTTGAATGGCTGGATCGTTGGCTTAAGAAATAGTCTGCATAAAGGGCAAGCCAGAAGCTTGCTTGACAATCATAGCGGCGAGTTGGGCGTTACTGTCCTGCTCGCCGTTAATCATATCGTAGAACCACTTTACACCATTCATGCCCCTGCCACTCTTCAGTATGAAAACCAGACAAAGATGCTGAAGACCAATACTCTCGGAAAGAATATCAAGGTCTGTAACAGCTAATTGTAGAATAGCCAACTGGTAAGCATCCTCGGCATTCTCATCAATAAAACGTTGGACATCGCCCAGCGTGTCAAGGCCGAAGTTCTCCAGCACTCGGAGATATGGCATCAGCGATGTCGGAAATATCTCAGCTTGATTAACGGCAGCAATACGCTGATTCAGATGGTCCAAAGGATAGAGTTCCAGGAAACTACGGAACGAATCGGTAGTAAGCGGCACCTCATCAAGATGGCCCGACTTGACCAACGTCTGCACCTGACGACGATACTCACTCATTGTCGTGCGCAAACGACTGAATTCATCATCGGCCAGCTCCAACATGCCAGCCAACCGACCGAACTGACGACGAAATTCGGGTGGAAGTTTCACAAACCCCTTATAGCCGATATCATGCTCTATAGCCGACCACACATGCTGCAGAGCCGTTCTCATCTGAATCTCGAAGGGCATACTGCCCTCTTTCAGGCGACAGATATAGTGCAGAGAATTATAGCCAAAGCTGGTTATCTGGTGGAGTTTACGTTTATCAACGGAATTATTCCAATCAATAGAAAACAGACGTTGTACAATAGCAGCCACCTTATCGACGTCATCGGTATAGAAAGTGATGATACGAAGACCCACCAAGTCAGTAATATCCTCTAACTGGTGGTACTTGTCACCTTTTCGCTCCAACTTACCCGCTAACGATGCCTCTGTCTTGACACGTCCTTCAATGGAGTTCAGTTCAATACCCTGCTCCCCCAGCGTCTGACGAAGCAACTTGTTAACATGATTACAGAGTGCCTCCATCTGGGGCACCTTCTGGCGATATTCTTCCAGAATAGACTCGCCAAGTGGACTCAACTTCGGAATCATTCCCATAACGATGGCAAAGATACGAAAAAAAATAATTTTGCAAGCATTTTTCATAAATATTTAGTACCTTTGCAGGCAAAATCATTAAAAATAACTAAACTATTATGTCACAAGCAATTCAGAAAACACTGCGTGATAGCGCCGCCATGCGCTGGACCGCCCTGCTGCTCCTGGCACTGGCCATGTTCTGCAGCTACATTTTCATGGACATCCTCTCGCCCATCAAAGACCTGATGCAGGAGACCCGTGGCTGGGACTCCACTGCTTTCGGTACGATGCAGGGATCTGAGGTGTTCCTCAACGTCTTTGCATTCTTCCTCATTTTTGCCGGCATTATCCTCGACAAGATGGGTGTCCGTTTCACCGCAGTACTCTCGGCTGCCGTCATGCTTGTCGGTGCCGTTATCAAGTGGTATGCTATCAGTGAGTCGTTTATGGGCAGCGGCCTGGAGACGTGGTTCACCAACAACTTGAACTACATTCCGCTGTTCGATGAACTCGGTGTCTCGCCCTTCTATGCCGGCATGCCCGCCTCGGCTAAGTTTGCAGCCTGCGGCTTCATGATTTTCGGCTGCGGCTGTGAAATGGCTGGTATCACCGTGTCACGTGGTATCGTGAAATGGTTTAAGGGTCGTGAAATGGCATTGGCCATGGGCTCTGAGATGGCATTGGCCCGTCTGGGCGTTGCCACCTGTATGATCTTCTCGCCCTTCTTCGCCCGTCTCGGCGACACTGTCAGCGTTAGCCGTTCAGTAGCCTTCGGTGTTGTGCTCATGTGCATCGCCCTGATTATGACCATCGTCTATTTTGTCATGGACAGCAAACTCGACGCACAGACAGGCGAGGCTGAAGAGAAGGACGATCCCTTCAAGATCAGCGACCTCGGCAAGATTCTTACCGATAGCGGTTTCTGGCTCGTTGCTCTGCTCTGCGTCCTCTACTATTCGGCCATCTTCCCTTTCCAGAAGTACGCCGTCAATATGTTGCAGTGCAATCTGACGCTGACAACTCCCGATGCAGACTCGTTCTGGGCACAGCCAGATGTCACCATCGTACAATATGTCATTATGCTCATCGTTGCCGCTGCAGGTTTTGCATCAAACTTCCAAAAGAAGGCTAACTTGAAGTACGGTCTGCTGGGTCTTTCAATAGTTGCCCTTGTCACCTATTGTTATATGGGTTTCATGCGTCAGTCTGCTGAGTCTATCTTCGCAGTCTTCCCCCTGCTCGCCGTACTCATCACCCCAATTCTGGGCTCTTACGTCGACCATAAGGGCAAGGCAGCCTCAATGCTCATCTTAGGCTCGCTGTTGCTCATTGGCTGCCACTTGACATTTGCCTTTATCCTGCCTCTGTTCAAGGGTTCTGCCGTAGGCGGCATCATTATTGCGTACATCACTATTCTTGTACTTGGTTCCAGTTTCTCTCTGGTGCCCGCCTCGCTGTGGCCTTCAGTACCCAAGTTGGTCGATGCAAAAGTCATTGGCTCGGCCTATGCTCTTATCTTCTGGATTCAGAACATCGGTCTGTGGCTCTTCCCCCTGCTCATCGGTAAGGTACTCGATGCCACCAACCCCGGTGTCACCGACCCCACCCAGTTCAACTACACTGCCCCGTTGGTCATGCTGGCCTGCCTCGGTGTTGCAGCCCTTATTCTGGGCTTTGTCCTGAAGGTGGTAGACAAGAAGAAGGGTATTGGCTTGGAACTGCCCAACATCACAGAATAAAAACAATTCAAATACAATCATAAGAAAGAGGTGAGCCGTTTGGTTCACCTCTTCCTTTTATTTCAAATTCAACAGAAGGAAAAAGAAAAGAGGTCAACCTTTCGATTGACCTCTTTACGTTTAAGTGATTCCGGCGGGATTCAAACCCACAACCTTCTGATCCGTAGTCAGATGCTCTATTCAGTTGAGCTACGGAACCCTCTCTTGGGCGCCTCTTGTGAAGTTCTAAGACCTCATTTCTGATTTGCGGTTGCAAAGGTAGTAACTTTTCGCGAACCCACCAAACATTTCAGCGACTTTTTTCAAAAAAAGTGTGTTTTTCTTTATTTTCCTTGCATTTTCAGTCTATTTGCAGTACCTTCGCACCTGAAATGAAGCGATTATTGCTATTTCTGATGGTTACGACACTACTGTCAAGCTGTCAAAGAGATCTCTCACCTACTCGTCTCTCGGTAGGCATTGACTCGACACAGATAATTCTGGTGCCGAAATTGCCGACATGCACATTCGACACCTTGGCTGACAAGGAAGCCGAAGCACTGCAAGCAGAACTGAAGTACTATTTAGACCGACACGATGTCCAAGACGAGGGTTACGAAATGGTGGCCGCCTACCAGCATCAGACAGACACCTTATTGGCGCTGTTGCCGGTTAACGGAATCGTGAGACGTGACAGCACCGGCAATATAATAATAGGTACGCACGCGCAAGATACATTATTCAGCGGTGTACGGCTTGACTCAGCAGGTATCTATGCTGGCTATTTCTGCAACGGCAAGGCTAATGGACACGGATATTACCTGAGCGATGGCGATATGTACTATGAAGGGCAGTGGCTCGATGATCGCCGTCACGGCTTTGGCTTCTCTGTGGCCCCCTATAGCAACGTCCGCGTTGGACAATGGAAGAACGACCGCTATCTGGGCGAGCGTATGTACTACACAAGTGAACGAATCTATGGCATCGACATATCACGCTATCAACATGGTAAAGGGCGTAAGAAATACCCAATTCTATGGGATCGACTGCGTATTACGCATTTAGGCAAGAACCAACAACATGCACGCGGACAGGTTGCCTACCCGGTATCGTTCCTCTTCATCAAATCGACAGAGAGTACTAATATACGCAATCCCTATTATCTCGAGGATTACAACCAGGCACGTCGGCGAGGCATTCCCATCGGTGCCTACCATTTCTTCTCGTGCAAAATGACGGGAGCTGCACAAGCCCAGCATTTCATCAAGAACACGCATTTCCGGAAAGGCGATTTGCCACCTGTCTTGGATCTGGAGCCCTATCCTAGTCAGATAGAACACATGGGTGGTCCGGATGCTCTGTTTGTCAACGTACGAGCATGGCTTAGAACCGTTGAGCACCATACTCATGTCAAACCCATTCTCTATGTCAGCCAACAGTTTGTCAACCGCTATCTCAGTGCAGCACCTGACTTGAAGCATAACTATCAAGTGTGGATAGCCCGCTACGGCGAATATAAACCAGACGTAAAACTGGCCGTATGGCAACTTTCACCCAACGGACGCGTTGACGGCATTCACGGCGAAGTGGACATCAACGTATTCAACGGCTATCGCACACAATTTGAAGAATTCCTAAAAGAAGAGACCATAAAGTAACTCTGTTCCAAACAAATAAGCAATGAAGACGCTACTGATACTCATCGGTAAGACCACCGACAAACACTTCCAGGCAGGCATCAACGACTATGTAAGCCGTATAGGCCATTATATGCCATTCGAGTTGCTGACCATCCCTGAGCTGAAGAATACAAAAAGCCTTACTGAAGAGCAACAGAAGACGGCCGAAGGAGAACTGATACTGAAGCAACTGCAGACATCAGACACGGTGGTGCTTCTCGATGAACATGGTCGCGAAATGCGCAGTGTGGATTTTGCGCGCTGGTTGGAACAGAAACGTAATACGGTCCGCCGACTGGTTTTTATTGTCGGCGGACCGTATGGATTTTCGCAGGCTGTCTATCAGCGTGCCAACGAACAGGTATCACTCTCGAAGATGACCTTCTCGCACCAAATGATTCGGTTGGTATTCACGGAACAGATTTACCGTGCATGCACCATCATCAAGGGAGAACCCTATCATCATGAGTAGCTATTGGGTGTTGGCTATTGGCTGTTAGCTTTTAGCCATTAGAGGTCCTCGTAGTTCTGTACGGAGAATGTAGAGGTGCTCATGTCACCCGTCTGGTAGCCACGCTTCAGCCAGCGTTTACGCTGGTCGCTAGTACCATGGGTAAACGATTCCGGTGTAGCACGTCCCTGAGCCTTTTTCTGTAACCAGTCATCACCAATGGCTTTCGCCAGTTCCAGACCTTTCTCCAGGTCCCCGTACTCCATAGAATGATTCATGGCATCCTCATAGTGAGCCCATACACCTGCATAGTAGTCGGCCAGCAGCTCCAAACGCACGCTGACCTTGTTACCTTCAGTCTTGCTCATTTGTCCCATCATTTGGTGGGCCTTGTTCAGTGTTCCTGTCAGGTACTCCACATGATGGCCTATCTCATGGGCAATCACATAGGCGTATGCGAAAGTATTACCCTCAACACCCAACTGGCGCTTCATCTCCGTGAAGAACGAGAGGTCAACATACAGTTTCTGGTCGCCTGAACAATAGAACGGACCGACAGCAGCCGTTGCAGAACCACAAGCCGAATTCACCTGATTCGAGAACAATACCAACGTTGGATATTGGTACTCACCCCAACCATTGTCCTGGAACACCTTCGTCCACACATCTTCCGTAGATGCCATAATCTTCTTGCAGTCCTCAGCCAGTTCCTGTTCCTCTGCAGTAAACTCCTGCTCACCGACAGTCTCCGTCTTTGCCTGCATCTGTTGCTGCACACCTTCAACAAGTGCCGCTGTAGGGTCGCCACCCGTAAAATAGGCAATGGCCACAGCCACAATAACACCCAAAATTCCTCCGCCACCGAGCTTTGCACCCGTACTCATACCACGGCGGTCTTCCACGTTTGAGCTGACTCTTCTTCCATCTAATTTCATAAGCCTATTGTTTTAAGTGAATAATTCTGCCGACAAAAGTACGAATATTTTCCGATTAAACAAAGACCGGCGTTAAAAAAAAGGAAAAGAATTACGCGTTTTATTCATTATTGGGAGATTTATCGTATATTTGCACGAACATATTAATCAACACAGATCATACAAATGAAAAAAATTATCATGATGCTCTGCCTGCTGGCACTGACAGCGACAGCCGCAGACGCTAAGAAAAAGTCAAAAATGCCTCCTCCGCCAACTCCAAGGCCCCGTGTGGAGAAGCGCACACCTGCCAAGGAAGGCTTGTTCAACGTACAGTTTTGGAAGGACAAGTGGTACTTCCAGATTCCTGACTCTCTGCTGGGTCGTCTCGTATTGGTTAACACCCGCTTCGTCTCCACTCCTACCAATGCCGGACTCTATGGTGGCGAGTTGGCCAACAGCCAGGTAGTATATTGGGAAATGCGCGACAAGACGATGTACCTGCGTGCCGACATCTACGACACTCGTGTAAACAAGGACGATGTTATTGCACAGGCCGTCGCCAATGCCACACAAAATCCCATTCTGTGGTCTGCAAAGGTTGACTCTACACTGACCGATACCATCAACGGTGGCAAGCTTTACAGCGTTGATGTCACATCACTGGTAACTAACGACAACGTTGTCCTCGGTCTATCAGAACAGCGCAAGACGCAGCTTGGTGTAACCGGCTTCAAGAAAGAACTTTCGTATGTCGATTACATACACACCTTCCCCATCAATACAGAGGTGGCCACCGTGCGCACCTATGGCGCCAAGAACACAGCCAAGTCAATCAGTGGTCGTCTGACGGGTTCACTGACACTGAAGCTGAACACATCGTTCGTACTGCTGCCAAAAGACGAGATGGAATATCGTTCATTCGATCCTCGTGTGGGTTACTTCACTGAAGGTTTCTATGAATACGGCGACGATCAGCAGCGCGTAGATCGCCGCAATGTCATCACACGTTATCGTCTGGTGCCTAAGGACATCGAGGCATACCGCCGCGGCGAACTGGTGGAGCCAGTGAAGCAGATTGTCTATTACATCGATCCTGCTACGCCTAAGAAGTGGGTACCCTACCTCAAGGCTGGCGTTGACGACTGGAATGTGGCCTTCGAGGCTGCCGGCTTCAAGAATGCCATTTGCGCCAAGGAATGGCCCAACGACTCAACGATGAGCCTCGAGGATGCCCGTTTCTCTGTCATCCGCTATCTGGCCAGCGACATCTCCAATGCCTATGGCCCTCACGTCAGCGACCCTCGCACAGGCGAGATTATCGAGAGCCATGTTGGCTGGTACCACAATGTCATGGACTTGCTGCACGGTTGGTATCAGGTACAGGCTGGTGCCGTTGACCCCCGTGCCCGTCATCCTAAGTTCGACGATGAACTCATGGGACAGCTCATCCGCTTCGTCTCCAGCCACGAGATTGGTCACACGCTGGGACTGCGTCACAACATGGGTGCTTCCTTTGCAACACCTGTTGACAGTCTGCGCTGCAAGGCATGGGTTGAGAAATACGGACACACAGCCTCTATCATGGACTACGCCCGCTTCAATTACGTGGCACAGCCCGAGGATAACATCTCACAGGACGGCATATTCCCCCGCATCAACGACTACGACAAGTGGGCCATTGAATGGGGATACCGCTACTTCCCAGACCTGAAGACCGAGAAAGAGGAGCGTTTAGCCCTGAACAAGATGACCATTGCAAAGCTCAACCAGAGCCAGCGTTTCTGGTTTGGTGGCGAAGGCAGCGACAACGATCCGCGTGCACAGACCGAGGACCTTGGCAACGATGCCATGAAGGCCAGCGACTACGGTGTCAAGAACCTGAAGCGTATCATCAAGCAACTGCCTGAATGGAACTACGAAGAGGGCGACTTGGACGAAAACCTCAGTAATGCCTACAAGAACCTCTTGGGACAGATGGGCCGCTACGTGCGCCACGTCTATAGCCAGATTAGCGGTATCGAGCACAACTACAAGAGTGCCGACCAGAAGGGCGTTGTCTACACACCTACCAGCGCCAACACCCAGCGCCGCGCCCTCAAGTGGCTCAACGACAACGTCCTGAAAGAGCCGAAGTGGCTTATCAGCGAACCTTTCGTGCGTCGTCTTAGTCAGGTGCCTGAGCAGACCATCCTCTCGCTTGGTTTCACAACCATCGACCGTCTGACCAGTGCCTCGACCATCAACAACATCAGCAAGCATGCCTACACGGCGAATGCCTATAAACCGATGGATTACATCAACGACCTCGTAGGCTACCTGTTCAGCGAGACTCAGAGTGGTGGCAAGGCCAGTCTTTGGACACGCGAAATGCAGCGTCGTGCTATCAGAAACCTTATTACTGCATTCAATGGTCCGCTGAACGAAGACCAGCGCGGTTATGCCCTCGCTGCCCTGCAGAAGATTCGCAGTCGCGTCAGCAATGCCGGTGGCGATGCCGACACACGTGCTCACTACCAGTACCTCGCCCTGCAGATTAAGCTCGCTCTCGATGGTAAGGGCGAAGCCAAAGGTGGTAACACAACTATCACACTGAATATGCTCGACGGAGAATGTGATGAGTAAAAAGTAAAGAGTGAAAAAGTTCTTTTTAATATTCGCACTACTGTTGACGGCGTCTGGGCTTCGTGCCCAGACGCCTCAGCAATGGCGGGACTCACTCGCAGTACTTAACCGCATGATTAGTGCTCAACCACGTTCCACCGACCTACGCCTGAAGAAGGCTGCCGTCAACATCGAACTCAACCAATGGGAGTATGCCATAGAAGAATACGGCAACGTACTGCGTCTCGACCAACGCAACCTCGCAGCCCTTTTCTACCGCGCCTATGCCCTCAACACCCTACGACGCTATGGTGAGGCTCGCGCCGACTACGAGACCTTTCTCCAGATAGCTCCTATTAATATGGAAGCACGACTTGGACTTGCCACGGTCTTAGAGAATCTGGGCCGCACAACCGATGCCCTCGACGAGCTGAACCGCACCATCCAGATGTTTCCGCAGGCTGCTACTGTCTATGCTGCACGTGCCTTGCTGGAGGAGAAACTGAAACAAACCGAGCCCGCACTCTTCGACTGGACTGAAGCCATTCGTCTTGAACCATCAAACATCGGCTATGTCGTCTCCAAAGTTGAACTCCTGTTACAACAAAACCGACGGCGCGAAGCACGACAGGAACTCGATGCCGCTATTAGTCGCGGTGAGCCACGCAACAACTTAAAAGAATGGATAGACCGCTGCCGATAACGACAGCGGTCTATTGTTTATTTTTTTTCAGTAACAGTCTGTATCTTAGTCCGGTATAAGGAAATTCACCACCTCTTGTTCAACACAAATCCGATAGCTGCCAACGGGTGTTTTCATCAGTCGGCCATCAATACCCACCAATGCCTTACGGGCTTCATCGACAAAGATTTCACGCGTACGGTAAGGATGTACACTGCGATGATTCAGGAAACGTCCGGTTATCAGAAGCCATAATCCCTCAATGAGTTGCACCACTTCAGGATGATAGACAACAGAGACGTCCAGCATACCGTTATAAGGCACCGCATTAGGGGTTTGTCCGTAGCCGGGACCGGAGCCTATGCAGACGGTCATCACCTTTCGTTCTATAACATCGCTGTTGATGCGCAGCTTCATCTTGTACTCCATACGGTGGAAGAGCATAACAAAGAGCGACAAAATGAAGGATAATGTGCGTGAACCAAAAAGACGGCGCGTCTGCTGACGTAGGTTCATAATGTCGGCCGTCATACCGATGTTCAGACAGTTCAGGAAATAACGATGGCAACGTTCCTCCTTGTTGTTCGTGTAACGGATACAGCCGAGATCAACCTGGCGAACACGTCCTTTCTGCAACCAATCAACCGTCTGCTCGATATGGTCCTCCTCAAAGCCCCAGAAGCGGGCAAAGTCATTCATAATACCATTGGGGATAACGCCCAGATGAATACTGTCGCGTACCTGCTTCTCAACTTTCATCAAACAGTTGACGGCATCATTAAGCGCAGAGTCGCCACCGATGATGACAATGGTTTTATAGCCATTGTTAATAAACATTGTCACAAGCCGTTCCACAGAGGCCGCATTCTCACTCTGCACCATATCGTACTGGACGCCGCGCTCTTTGAGCACCGCCTCAATCTTCTCCCAACGCTTCCGCTTGTTAGAGATGCCTGTCTTGGGACAATACAACAGACCCCAGCGGGTATTTTGTTCAGCGTTCATAGTTCAGATCATCATTCATAGTTTCCGGCGGCAAAGATACGAAAAAGCTCGTAAACCGCAAAAGGAAAAACGTTTTTCTTTTGTTTTCATCACTCGGTGGTCAGATAGCCCACATGTAGCGTGCCCTGCTTCAGCATCTTCTTGACATGGGCACGGAGCGAAGCTGGCGTAACTTGTCGGATGTAGGTCATGTCGCCTTCTTTCATCACTATGCCGTTGAACTCCTGCGTCAGGTAGTCCCTGCGTCGTGAATATTCATTTTCCTTGAAGGCCGTCGCGTGTTTCTCGCGCTCCTTCAGGTAACTGTCGATGAGGTCCTGCGTGATGAGGTCACCCTCAGCCATTCCTTTCACGAGGTCCTGCACATCCTGCACTATGCGCTCGCGCTGGGTGGGATTGCAGGCAAAACTGATGGTCAGTTTCATGTGGGGCACGGGCAGCAGCCCGTCTTCTTTCTGGCAGCTGGGACTGTAGATATCGCCATTCTCCAGTCGCAGTTTGTTGAGAATCAGGTTTGCCAGCACGTTCTGCAGCACCAGGTTGTGAGCATACGACTCCTGCGTGTACTTGAAGCCCCGCTCCCAAGCATAAATCAGCGATGCCTGACAGATAGGGGCGGGATTCTCTATCTTCTCAACCATCGTCGTGTTCTCGACACTATAGTGGTCGGCAGGCCACACCATGCGTTTTGCACGCTCGGGCTTCGAGGGCAGAGCACCCACATACTTCAAGATGTGCGGCATGATGCTGTCGATGTCGCGGTCGCCCTGTACCACCATCACTGAGCCGTTGTAGTTCGAGTGGTAGTCGCTCACAATCTGGCGGAAACGGTCGATATTCATGGCAGCCACCTGCTCCTCAGTCGGTGGCATCAGACGCTTCGTCTCCTTGGCATAAGCCAGTCCGACCTTCAGTGCCGACTGCAATATCGGGCTCTTCATGGTCACGGCCGAGGTCTGCAGCTTCTGCAGCTCTTCGGCAAAGGCCACGGAATCGATCTCGTTGGTCGTCAACGACATGTAGAGCATCTTCATGCCGCCCTCCAGTTTATCGAGATACTGGGTACCGAAGTCGAAGATGTCGTCGAACGCCTCCACAACGGCATTGCTCTGACCGCCCCAATAGCTGAACTTTCTGAGACAACTACCCAACATGTCATGATAGTTGATGTCGTCGTCGCTGAGCACGGAGTAGCCCTGCGGACGGCAGAACATGAAGTTCACCGAGTTGCGATCGGTCTTCTGCTTCATCAGCACCACCTTGATGCCGTTCGAGAGCATGACCTCAGTGATGCTGTCGTTGAGCACCTTCTGCTTGACGATGGTGCCCGGAGTGGTGGGAATGTCGAGGCTGTCAACGGCTGTCCTGTCCAGTTTCTTCTGTTCTGCCACCTCTACCTCGGCCAGCTCCTCGTCGCTCATCTGCCTGACGCGCTGATAGATAGCCTCCACCTCTTCCTGCTTTGGCAGCGCGGCACTGTCGGTGAGCATCACACCAATCATCATGTTGCGACCGCTGGTCATCCGACAGAACTCCTCGCGCATATCCTCGGCGGTAATGGTGTTACGGAGGTGGCGTTCGGCCAACAGGCGGGCCACGTTCGACGGCATCGCATCGCCCCTAAAGAAGTTGGCAACGCACTTATTGATGAACTCCGAACTCTGGGTTTTGTTGTACTTCACGAAGAAGGTATCCACAAAGACGATGCCCGTGGAGTCGGCGTTATATTCAGGAAATGTAGTGTGCGCTCCCTGTTTCCAGTAGTCCTCGCCAAAGCCCTTGCGGCGTATCAGTTCCACCTGTTTGGCCAGCAGCTCCAGCGTGCGTCGCCACTGGTCCTGAGGTGCCGACACGTTGAATATCCACAACTTATCACTGAGGTCGGCTAAATCGGTCGTAACAACATCCCCACTGAGGAGCATCGGGAATTTCGTTTTCAGACTGTTGAGCTTCTTACCCATCACGTTCTTGATTTCCTCACGCAGCACGGCGGTCTTCATGCCGCCCACCGTATTGCGCTGCATCACCGTGTCCTCGCCCAGCCTTATCATATAGGCCAGCGAACCGAAGGCCTGCTTGTCGTAAGGATACAGCAACACCTTGGGTGTCTCGAAGTCGGGAATGGCAGGTGGCACGGGAGCGATGGTCTTGCCACGCTTCCTATCGCCGAACATCCGAAGAATCTTTTCCACCATCTGGTCGGGGTCGAAGTCGCCTACCACCACTACAGCCTGGTTCTGAGGCTGATACCAGCGGTTGTAGAAGTCGCGCACCAGCTTCTGCGAACAGTTCTTCACGATGTCCATGTCGCCGATAGGGTTGCGCTTGGCATAGATGGAGTTGTCGAAGAGGTCGTTGAGCATCTGCTGGGCAAAGGAAATGACGCTCCGCGTGCGCCACTCCTCCACAACGACGTTGTGCTCCGACGCCACATCTATGGCGTCGATGGTAGCATCGCCAGCCCAGTCGCGCAGCATCAGCAGACAGGAGTCCATCAGCAGCGCGTTGTCCGTGGGAATGGAGTTCAGCTGGTAGCGCACCGTTGTGAAGCCCGTGAAGGCATTGCTGTCGTGACCGAACTGTAGGCCGTTGCGGCGAAAGAAGCCAATAACATCGCCCTTGGGGAAGTGCTTCGTGCCCTTGAACACCATGTGCTCCACGAAGTGGGCTATGCCACGCTCGTTGTCCTGCTCGACCATCGAGCCCGCCTTCACCAGCAGGTAGAAATACGCCAGCTTCTCGGGATTATCGTTACGGCGCACATAGTATGTCAGACCATTCTCCAGCACACCCTTGCGCACTGCAGTGTCCTCTGGAATCACTTGTTGTTCAATCTCGGCTAAATGGGGAAACACTGCCTTTTGCGAGAAGGCGGAAATGCATAATAAAGTAAGGAAAATGGTTGATAATGTTCTCATTCGTTTATGTTAGTTTCATGATGGCTTCTACTTTCTCGTCCATCGGCAGGGTGGCGTCAATCCAGTTGATTTTGAACCCGCGACGCTCCATGCCGCGGAACCACGTCATCTGGCGCTTGGCAAACTGATGGATGGCAATCTCCAGTTGGCGGAACATCTCGTCAAACGAAAGTTTTCCTATAACATATTCCGTCAAGTACTTGTATTCCAGACCATAATAAATCAGGTCTTCAGCGGAAATTCCTTCATTCAGGAGCGCCCGTACCTCGTCAACCATGCCTTCGTCAAGACGTGCTTTCAGCCGTCGGGTTATCTTTTCTCGGCGCAGTTCGCGGTCGATGTCAATGCCAATGATCAGGGAATCGACAGGAGGCAGCTCACGACGCGGTGTGGGGTTCTCGAGGTTGTACGTCTCAATCTCTATCGCCCTGATAGCCCGCTGGCAGGAATCGACATCGGTCTTGTTGTGCATATTCGAGCCCGTCTTCAATTTCAGCTCTGTCAGCATCGCTGTCAGCTCGTCGAGCGACTTGCCATCCAGACTGGCACGAAGTTCCGGGTTCTGCGGCACCGGCGACAGCTGATAGCCCTTGAGCACCGCCTCAATATAGAGTCCTGTACCGCCACAGAGGATGGGTGTCACACCCCTACCCTGCATCTCCTGATAGACATCGAAGAAGTCCTGCTGATACTGGAAAAGATTGTATTTCGTACCCGGCTCGCAGATATCAATGAGGTGATAGGGAATATCAACAACGGAGCCATTGACCTCCAGGCGGAAATCCGCCAAGTCCTTACCCGTGCCGATGTCCATGCGACGATAGACCTGTCGGGAGTCGGCGGAAATCACCTCACCGCCAATACTGCCGTCCGCCATTCTCGGCAACGCACAAGCCAATGCCGCAGCCACCGGTGTCTTACCGCTGGCTGTAGGGCCTAATATGGTTATCATCTGCTTCACGACGACAAAAGTAACAAAAAAAATCCATACCACAAGCAGACAATCAGATATTTTTTATTACCTTTGCAGTCGAATCTAAAAAAATCAACCACATGACATACCATCGATTGCTTCTCAGTCTTCTCATCACGTTGCTCTGCAGCATCGTGAAAGCCGATGACAAGCAGGCAGATATACTACTCCAACAAGCTGACGAGGCCTATGGCCGTCAGGAATACCGCGAGGCACTCGACCTCGGAAAGAAAGCGCTCTCCTTGTGCAAAGGTACGGAGAGCGAAGCCGACTGTCTGAACCTCCTGGCCATTATCAACATCCGACTGTCCAACTACGAGGAGGCAGCAAAGTGGGCCAAGCAGTGCTACGCCCTTGATGAGGCAACTGGCGACCCCGACATCATGAGCTCATCGCTCAACACGCTGGCAGGCATCTATCTGGGGGCCAAACAACCAGAGGAGGCTGAGAAATACGTGCTGAAGGGTATCGAGAAAGCCAAGCAGGCCAACAATCCCACACGCATGGCCGTACTCCAAGGAATGGCATCCGAAATCTACCACGCTCTTAAGAACGACCAGGAAGCCTTGAAGTATATTGAGCGCGCCTATGAGCTCGATAAGCAGTCGGGCAATGAAGCTAAGAGCATGGTGCGCCTGACACAAAAAGCCTCCATACATATTGGTTTGAAGCAGTTTGCCGAGGCAGAGAAGGAACTCAAACTGGCCATTCCCTACCTCCGCAAATCACCTGACCGCCAGTCGCTGGGCATCGCCTGCAACAAGATGGGAATGGCGCTGAAGTCGCAACAGCGCGAGGACGAGGCGGTACCCTACTACCGTGAGGCGGTCAAAATTTTCATGGAACTCGGCGACATGTATAATGAGGTAC
>Ga0265298_10002962_pt1 | contig 22974 bp, 20 predicted proteins | sample AusTroGonzalo_MG_3_FD_193486 | JGI IMG/M metagenome (GOLD analysis project Ga0265298, IMG submission 193486) | Bovine rumen microbial communities from tropical cattle in Woodstock, Queensland, Australia - Gonzalo_01 | ecosystem: Host-associated > Mammals > Digestive system > Stomach > Rumen ...
GATGGATTGTCATCCTCTTGAGAATGGGGTTATACTTCTTAAGTTCCAGTCTCTCAGGAGTGTTCTTCCTGTTCTTGGTGGTAATGTAACGGGAAGTGCCCGGCATACCGCTGTCCTTGTGCTCAGTGCATTCCAGGATAACCTGAACCCTGTTGCCTTTTACTTTCTTTGCCATAGTATGAACTCCTTAACTGTGTTACGCAATGATTCTGATGTCCTTCCAGTCGCAATAGCCGTTGGCAACTGCCTCCTTAAGGGCGGCATCAAGACCTTTCTTGTTGATGATTCTCAGGCCGGCAGCACTGAGTTTAAGGCTGATCCAGCAATTCTCCTCTACATAGAAGAACTTCTTGGTGAACAGGTTAACGTCAAATGTCCTCTTGGTTCTGCGCTTTGAGTGAGAGACATTGTTGCCAACCATTGCCTTCTTTCCGGTGATCTGACAAATTCTTGACATATCTATCTGTTTTTATTCGTTTTTAGCACTGTTCTCAAAACAGGGTGCAAATTTACACGATTGTTTTCATTCTGCCAAACAAATACTCCTTTTTTTCTTTTAAAGTCTGGTATTGGAGTAGATTGGCACGTCAATTGAGCAGAAGTCGCCGTCCAGATACTTGAAATAACCGGTGCAGGCTATCATGGCGGCGTTATCGGTGGTGTATGAGAAACGTGGTATGAACACTTTCCAGCGGTAGCGGCGGGCATGGTCCTGGAACGCCTCGCGCAGGCCTGTGTTAGCCGATACGCCACCAGCCACAGCAATCTGAGTGATACCGGTATCCTTGGCTGCCAGACGCAGCTTTTTCATAAGTATCTCCACTATGGTCCGCTCCAGTGACGCGCAAAGGTCTTCCTTGTGATGCTCAATGAAATCAGGGTCCTCCTTTACCCAGTCACGAAGGTTGTAAAGGAAAGAGGTCTTGAGGCCGCTGAAACTGTAGTTGTAACCGGGAATATTTGGCTTGCTGAACGAATATGCCTTAGGGTTACCCTGACGCGCCAGACGGTCAATTATGGGACCGCCCGGATATCCGAATCCCATCACTTTGGAGCATTTGTCCATGGCCTCGCCTGCGGCATCGTCGATAGTCTGTCCCAGAATCTCCATTTTATTATATGATTCAACCTTGACTATCTGAGAGTTACCGCCCGAAACCAGCAGACATAGGAACGGAAACTGCGGAGTTTCAGGTTCCTCGCCCGGCTGCTTGATGAAATGAGCCAATATATGTCCCTGCAGATGGTTTACCTCTATCATGGGGATATTCAGGGAGCGGGCGAATCCTTTTGCAAACGATACGCCTACCAACAGCGAGCCCATAAGTCCCGGACCGCGCGTGAAAGCCACGGCGCTCAGCTGTCCGGCGTCAATTCCGGCCCTTTTCAACGCGGTATCCACCACAGGGACAATATTCTGCTGGTGAGCTCGCGATGCCAGTTCCGGCACCACCCCGCCGTACTCCTCATGAACCTTCTGGCTGGCTACCACATTAGACAGCAATTCACCGTTGTGTATCACTGCAGCCGATGTATCATCGCACGATGATTCTATTCCCAGTATATAAACGTTATTATTATTCATCAGCCCATTTTTTTGCTTTCGGCCTGCAAAGTTACCACAAATATTCTCTTATTTTGCACCCGATAAGTTACTAACGTTTATATACCTTATGATTTGGAACCCTAAACTGGAATGTATGTCGCGTGAACAGATGCGCGAACTGCAAAGTGAGAAACTCAGGAAAATCGTAACACACGCTTACAACAACTCGCCTTTTTACAAGAAAAGATTCGATGAACACGGCGTTCATCCGGATGACATCAGGAGCATTGACGACATCGTAAAACTGCCTTTCACCGTCAAGCAGGACCTGCGTGACAACTACCCGTTCGGAATGATGTGCGTCCCCATGACAGAAATACTCAGACTGCACGCTTCATCAGGTACCACAGGTAAGCCCATAGTTGTGGGTTACACGGCAAAGGACCTTGACAACTGGGCTGACGCAGTAGCCCGCTGTCTTTCAGCCTACGGACTTGGAAGCAATGACATGGTGCAGATCGCATACGGATACGGCCTTTTCACCGGCGGTCTGGGAGCCCATGACGGTGTTACCAAGATTGGCGGTACCGTTATCCCCACCAGCAGCGGTAACACGCAGAAACAGTTGCAGCTCATGCAGGACTTCGGAGCCACCGCAGTGGCCTGTACCCCATCCTACGCGCTCTATATGGCCGAGGAGATACGCAAGCAGGGCCTTGACATAAAAAACTTTAAACTTAAAGTAGGAATATTCGGAGCCGAGCCTTGGACAGAAGCCATGCGCAAGGAACTTGAGGACAAACTGCATATACGCGCATTCGATATCTACGGACTCACCGAGATAAGCGGCCCCGGCGTAGGCGGCGAGTGCGAGTGCCAGAACGGCACCCACCTGTGGGAGGACCTCTACTATCCCGAGATAATCGACCCCATAACCTTGCAGCCTGTTGAGCCTGGCCAGAAGGGTGAACTGGTATTCACCACTCTCGACAAGTGGGGCATGCCTATGATACGTTACCGTACACGTGACCTCACCTATCTTAATTATGACAAGTGTGAGTGCGGCCGTACCGCAGTACGCATGGGCAAGATCCTGGGCCGCAGCGATGACATGATGATCATACGCGGTGTCAACGTATTCCCGTCACAGGTTGAATCCATACTGCTTGAGTTCCCCGAGTACGAGCCTTACTTCCTTATTGAAGTTGACCGTGTCAACAACACTGACACGTTCGATATCCAGGTTGAGGTCAAGCCGGAGTTCTACACTGACCAGATCAATGAACTGGTACGTCTGCGTCAGCGTCTGACCTCACGCATCCAGAGCGTCATCGGCATCCAGCCCAACATCAAGATAGTACAGCCCGGCACCATTGAGCGTTCCACCGGTAAGGCAAAACGTGCCATTGACCATCGTAAATTCGAGTAATAACCCTAATACATACCTATATGCTTATCAGACAGATTTCAGTGTTCCTTGAGAATGAGAAGGGCAAGTTTGCCGAGATAGCAAGGCTGCTTGGCAACAACGGCATAAACATGAAGGCTTTCACCGTATCCGAGACTCAGGATTTCGGCATAGCCCGCATCATAGTTGAGCGTGACCAGATAGAGCGCGCATTCAACCTTATCAAGGCCAATTCATACGCAGTGACAATGACCCATGTGGTCTATCTGGAGTGCGCCCACAAGCCCGGCGCAATGGCTGAGGCCATGGAGCGCCTGTCAGCCGCCGGCATATCAGTCGAGTACATGTACGCATTTGCTGACTCATCATCTGAATTCTCGCGCGTAATCATCAGGCCAGACAATACCGAACTGGCCAACCAGATTATCCAGGAGCTGTCGGCAAATTAATAAAGCCTCTGTTTTTCTTTCCGGTCTTTGGCAGACTTGCAGAAAATGCATTATCTTTGCAGCCGCTATCCGGAAAGATGCCAGAGTGATCGAATGGACCGGACTCGAAATCCGGCGTACGGCCTTGCCGTACCGTGGGTTTGAATCCCACTCTTTCCGCAAAAAAGGTCGCCAATCGGCGGCCTTTTTTTGTGGAAAGAGCGGGATAATTATTACAACTGTTAAGCAAAAAATTCACTTAAGGCTAGTAAATGACCGCTTCTTTTTTTGTAGGTTTGTCATGATAATTCAAACAGCATAGTTATGAAGAAATATAGAATTGTTCTGATTGGACTGGTTATGGCACATTTCTCATTGGTATCAGCCCAGGATGTGAAGGAGGATTTCAAGAGCATGTCATCAAACCAGTACGGTGAGGAGTATCCCATGGTAAACTCCCAGGGTATCGTGCGCGGACGCATTCTGGCACCGGGCGCACATGAGGTGTTCCTGCAGATCAACGGCATAAGCTACCCCATGACCAAGGATGACAAAGGTTACTGGACCGGCCAGTCCGACCCTCTCGATGAAGGCAACCATTACTACGGACTGGTGATAGACGGTGCCAATGTGCCTGACCCCGCCAGTAAATTTCTGTACGGTTCCGGTGCGGAGCGTACACAGATAGAGATACCGGCTCATGATGACTACAAGTATGCGCTGCGTGATGTGCCTCACGGCCAGATACGAGAACTCTATTTCCACTCAAACGCTACGGGCGGTCTGCGCCACGTGTTTGTCTATACCCCGCCCCAGTATGATTCGGACTATACCACCCGCTATCCCGTGCTCTACCTGCAGCACGGTTACACAGAGAATGAGACCGGCTGGAGCCGACAGGGTCGCTGCGGTTTCATAATGGACAATCTCATAGCCGACGGCAAGAGCCTGCCTTTCATAATCGTAATGGAGAACGGCGAAATCTCACATCAGGCCGATAACGCCCAAGGCGGTTTCGGCTCACTCATGAACAATGCCAACACCCTGTTCCCCAAGATTCTGATTGAAGATGTTATACCGTATATCGACTCCCATTTCCGTACTGTCCCCGATGCTGCACACCGCGCTCTGGCAGGCCTCTCAATGGGCGGAATGCAGACACGCAGCATCTCCCTAAACTACCCGGGAGTATTCTCACAGATAGGAATATTCAGCGGCGGTGTAATATCGGCCAGGAATCTGGAAGAGCATCCGGAGTTCAAGAAAAACAACAAACTCACATTCATCAGCTACGGAAGCCGTGAGGTTGAGAACCCACGCGGCCAGGCCCCAAAGGAAACCGTTGCAGAACTTAAGTCCAAGGGTGTGAATGCAGTCTATTACGAATCACCGCTCACCGCTCATGAATGGCAGACCTGGCGCCGCTCATTATATGAGTTCGCTCCCCTGCTCTTCCGATGACACAAACGGGGTCCTCCCTGTTGTGCTATTTTAACCAAAATTGTGGATAAGTGTTTATCGCGCCCATAAAATAAATCAGATAGATGTTGTAATTTTGCGCCCAGATTAGAACCCTTTCACAATAACACATTTACTTAATACAGCAAATGGGCGGATTTTTTGGAGTTGTCTCTAAAGAGAGATGCATCAATGATCTTTTTTACGGAACTGATTATCAGTCACATCTTGGAACAAGCCGCGCCGGCATGGTGACCTTTCACCCTGACCTGGGATTCAAGCGCAGCATACACAACCTTGAAAACGATTACTTCAGGAGCAAGTTTGAATGTGAATTGGACCGTTTCTGCGGCAACAGCGGAATAGGTGTAATAAGCGATACCGATGCACAGCCCATGCTCATGAACAGCCACCTGGGGCGCTTTGCCTTGGTTACTGTAGCAAAGATCAACAACAAGGAAGAAATCTGTGATCATCTGCTCAATGAGAACATGCACCTGAGTGAATTCAGCAGCGGCAAGATAAACATTACCGAACTTGTGGCTCTGCTCATAATAAAGGGCAAGGACTATGTTGACGGTATTGAGAATGTATTCAATACCATAAAGGGTTCATGCTCCATGCTTCTTCTTACAGAAAACGGCATAATCGCCGCCCGCGACTCATGGGGCCGCACCCCTATCGCACTGGGATGCAAGGATGGCGCCATAGCCGTTACGACTGAGACCACAGCATTCCCCAATCTTGGCTATGAAACAAAAATGTACATCGGCCCCGGCCAGATAATAAGGATTACCGAGAACGGTTATGAGGAGCTGCGCCGTCCTAACAAGAAGAACCAGATTTGCTCATTCCTGTGGGTTTATTACGGATTCCCCACCAGTTGCTATGAGGGGCGCAATGCCGAGGACGTGCGCAACGAACTGGGTCGCGTGATGGGCCGCGAGGATGATGTTGAGGTCGATGGCGCATGCGGCATTCCTGACAGCGGTTTAGGTATGGCAGTAGGTTACGCTGAAGGCCATAAGTGTCCGTATGTAAGGGCCGTGGCCAAATACACTCCCACCTGGCCACGTTCATTCATGCCTACTGATCAGGACAGACGTAACCTTGTAGCCAAGATGAAGCTTATCTCCAACAAGGATATCCTTAACGGCAAGCGTCTGGTATTCTGCGATGACAGCATTGTACGCGGAACACAGCTCAAGGACAACTCACATGATTTCTATGAATCAGGCGTCAAGGCTGCCCACATGCGTATCTCCTGCCCACCTCTTATATACAGTTGCCCGTTTGTAAACTTCTCGGCCAGCAAGAATGAGCTGGAGCTGATAACACGCAGGATTATCAAGGACTTTGAGGGTGATAACCCAAGTCAGGAAACGCTTCGCAAGTATGCCACTACCGGCACTCCTGAGTACGATAAGATGGTCAAGGAAATAGCTAAGCGACTGCAGCTGACCACTCTGAAGTTCAGTTCACTGGAAGCCCTTGTCAAAGCCATCGGCCTGCCCAAGGAGCAAATCTGCACCCACTGCTTTGACGGAAGTTCCTTCTATACTCTAGAAGAGATAAACAAACAGTAAACAAAACAAAGGGATCTCAAACGACCCCTTTGTTTTTTTATTTTCCTTGAGTTCTAGTACTATAGGAACAGACCATTCCGTTTCAGAATAGCAAAATATTCTAAGGGAACTTTTGGGGTATTGACGTCAAAACTACGCGCTTCGCGCTATCCCTCCCACGCCTTTGGCGCGGGCCCCTCCCTCTAACGCGCCGAGGGTGGCGACGGTTTTGCCTGCCAATACACCAAAAGTTCTGCTCACTTAGAAAGTATTCTGCTATTCTAAAACAGAATGGTCTGTCCCTATAGTTGTTTAATTATCATAACCAACGGGACGGAACTGTTTCTGAACTGTGCTATAGATATAGCCGTGAGCGGCAAGATACTCTTTGAGTTCTTGGGGTTCACGGTTAAAATTGATGCAGAGTGATTCCAATGAATCAAACTCCTCATCACGCAGGAGCATGTTTATGCTTGAAACAAGAATTGCGGGATCTTTAGGCAGATATTCCATTACTTTGATATTAACTCGCGGAACTTACGCATTCCTGCTGTGGCAACATCCTTGATGTGCACTACTCCGCTTACGTGAGCGGCGGCCGATGGATCAGGATCAATCATGTAGATCTTGCACTCTGACGGAGCGTACTGGTAGAGGCCGGCTGCAGGATAAACCTGCATCGAAGTTCCTATTATCAGCAGAATGTCAGCCTTGCTGACCGCCTCGGCAGCTTTCTGCAGGTTTGGAACCTGTTCACCAAACCAGACTATGTGAGGTCTCAGCTGAGAATTGTGCGGGCCGCCCTTATCGCCCATATTGATGGCCTTATATCCGATATCCTGCACATAACGCTCGCTCCAATAGTCCATATCAGTGTAGGTATCTTCCGGGCGCACTTTTGTAAGTTCACCGTGCAGATGTATGATATTGCCGCTCCCTGCCCTCTCATGCAGATTGTCCACGTTCTGAGTGATGACGCAAACATCAAAATCCTTCTCAAGTTCAGCAACAATTTTGTGCGCTTCATTAGGCTGGGCGCTCTCCAGCTTGGCACGGAGCTCATTATAGAAACGCAGTACACGCGCAGGGTCACGGTACCAGCCGTCTATGGTGGCTACGGCCTCTACCGGCTCATTGTCCCACAAGCCGTTACCGCCGCGAAACGTCGCTATACCGCTCTCGGCACTGATACCGGAGCCGCTCAATACTACAAGTTTTTTCATTTTACAATGTTCATTTCATCAAGCAGGTAACTTGCACCTCCGAACTTGTCCATCATCCACAGCACGTAGCGTATGTCAACGCAGATGCAGCGCTGCAACTCCGGCTCAAATATCACGTCACCGCTCATGGCCTCCCAGTTACCGTCAAACGCCAGGCCTATCAGGTTACCCTCGGCATCCATTACGGGGCTGCCGGAGTTTCCTCCTGTTATATCCAGATTGGTTATGAAACAGGTGGGAACCTCACCGTCAGGACCGGCATACTGCCCGAAGTCACGCTTCTGATACAGCTCTTTCTGACGTGCCGGAACACGGAACTCATAGTTGGTGGGATCCTCCTTGTCCATGACACCCTTCATATTGGTATAGAAATCATAATGCTTACCCTCCTTTGTGGTATAGCCCTGCACGGTACCGTATGTAAGACGGCAGGTGGAGTTTGCATCGGGATATGACTTGGCACCCTTGGTCCACTCCATGAGTCCGGCGGTGAATACGGTAGAGGCTGAATCACGCAGTGCAGCAGCTTCGTATGAATAAGAAGTGTTTATGCGGCTGCGGGCTCTGTTCAACTGTGAATTCAGATCTGTGGCGGGATCCATTGAGAGGTTCTGGCCACTGAATGACTCCAGTCTGGAAGGACTGGTGTACGCGCTGTATATGAATATGTTGTCCACATTCAGCTTTGACAGGTCCAGTGAATCCTTAGGACTGGCATTCTGCATATAGAACCCTACCATAGCCTTGGTGATGTCCCTGTCCAATGAAGGGCTGTAGTTGCGGTAGAATGTCTCGCGGTCCGCACTGCCCATCTGGGCTATGCGCAGCAACTCTATGTTGCCCAGGCTCTCGCTGAATACAGCGTTACGCAGATTGTATTCCGTGTTGCGCTTTACATTGGTCTCTATCACATCTATCACATTTCCGTATTTGGCCTGACGCTTGGGCTTGGCATTGACCCAATCCATGAAATCGGCCTCCTTCTGACGCTGACGGCCTATCACGTCAAGATTGGCAAAGCACTCACGCATACCCTGCCATTTCTTCCAGCCGTTGGCCGATGATGCATACTTGTTGGCATACTGCAGACCGATTGTGTCATTGGAACGCATACCCTGCCACATCACATCCTGACGCACCGTACGGGCTGCTATGCGTACATCCTGCACCTCCATCATCTGTTCCAGCTGGGCGGCTGTCTGGAAACGCTGCGTACGGCCGGGATAGCCCATTATCATAGCAAAATCACCCTCTTCAATTCCCTTGAGCGATATGCTCAGGAAACGTTTGGGATGCAGCGGCACGTTGTCAGCACTGTAGTCAGCAGGATTGCCGTCACGGTCGGTATAGACGCGGAACATGGAGAAATCACAGGTGTGGCGCGGCCACATCCAGTTGTCGGTCTCACCGCCGAACTTACCTGCCGATGCAGGAGGTGCTCCTACAAACCTCACGTCACGATACACCTTATTAACTATGATATAACGCTGGTTGTCATTATAGAATCCTGTCACCTGCACCTGACAGTCCGGATTATCCTTACGGATCTGCTCAAGCAATGCATCGGCTTTATCCTTTTTCATGCCGGTGATATCGGTCATGCTCTGCAGGAACGTAACCGTAAGACCGGGAACAGGAATCTCCTCCTCCAGGCTCATGGCCCAATAACCGTCTTCCAGATAGTTGTGCTCAGGAGTTGACAGTCCCTGTATGCTGGAATATCCGCAATGGTGGTTGGTTACCAGCAGACCGCGGTCAGATATGATCTCCGCCGTACAGCCTCCGCCGAAATGCACTACAGCATCCTTGATTGAAGATTTCTTCTCATTATAAATATCCGTTGCCTTGATCTTGAGACCAAGCTTCTTCATATCCGCCTGGTTCATTTTCTTAAGCGTGGGCAGCATCCACATGCCCTCATCGGCTCTGGCCGATGTCACCGCCAGCGCCACCGCCAGCATCATAATTACCTTCTTCATATATTTTATGGTTTTCAATGATGCAAAAATAGCATTTTCCCGTATCTTTACGTCTGCTAACAGGATTCTATTTGATGAAAACAGCATTTTACCATATAAAGAAAACTTTCACGTACATTATTCTGTTCCTTCTGCTGCCCGCCCATGCCGCTGCCCAGTGGCCAGGACTACCGGAATGTGACACCTACATGTTCGTGCAGCGTGACACGGCGCTTTATCTGGACGTTTACAGACCTGAGAAACCGCGTCAGGACAAAGCCGCGGTGATGACTCTGTTCGGCGGCGGATTCTTTAAGGGAGAGCGCAACAACCGCCAGCAGAGACAAACCGCACAAGCACTGCTGGAGCGCGGATTCACGGTTATTTCCATAGACTACAGACTGGGGCTTAAGGACAGCGCTATGGTGGCCCGGAACGCCACACTCTTCAAAGCTACGGGACTTTTCAAGTATTGCATAGACATAGCAGTCCAGGATTGCGCCGCAGCTGTGGCATGGGTGTGCGCCAATGCCGGGATGCTGGACATAGACCCCTCCAGACTCATACTGACAGGCAGTTCTGCAGGAGCCATCACCGTGCTGCAGCTGGATTGGTGCCGGGCCAACTGTATGAAAGAGGCATCGGACTTGCCGCCAGGCTGGAAACCTGCAGCCGTGATACCCTACTCCGGCGGAATCATGTGCCATAAGCGTGAGCTGAAATACGCTTCAGACCCTGCGCCCACAATGCTTATGCACGGCAAAAAAGACAGGATTGTCAACTACAAGAGTTTCGGAATGCCGTTATCTGACAGGATATTCGGAGCCGGAAAGGTGGATAAGGCCATGAACCGTCAGGATATACCCCACTGGATCATAAGGTTTGACGGCATAGGGCATGAAGTGGCCAACTGGCTGTCAGGCTCTATAGACCTGTTCTGCACGTTTGCAGACCTTACGCTACAGGGCCGAATTACCACGCTCGATGCCACTATGACAGACTCCAACCTGAAACCGTCACGCTGGACCAACATGTCCATGCTGGAGATGTATGCCGGTGGACGCAGGCGTAGATGACCCGGATCAATGCTTAAAAACCGGCCTGTCAGTTTCGTTTGTAACCCTCCAGATTTGCCTTGACGGTCTCCCATTTGTAATAGGGACCTTCAAAAGGCTCCAGTCCTATCAGACGTGTTTCCTGTTCCTGATAGAGGAACTTTACAAGCACGTCACCTTTCTTGTTGCGGTAGAATATCATCTGCAGATTACTGCCCATGGGTATGTTCCAGAATCCGAGCCAACGGTCACAGATCTGGTCGGCCGGGATGCGCTCACCCACTCCCTCAATGCCAAGATAGCTTACCAGAGCCATCAGGGGGTAATCATGACCAAAGCGGAGGTCTGCAGCATACTTGCCGGTGGCTATGCACTCATCGGCCTTGGCAACTATATCCTCCACGCAGGATTTGGCCATAGGAACGCGGTCATCGCCCGATTCCACAGAATTGCAGTGTCCGGTATAGAGCGACACATTACTCTGCGCCCAACGCTTGTAAATGGCGTCGAAAGGCAAGAATCGGAACAGGTTGTCCTCTACATCAAAGTCCTCGGCAATGATGGCTGTGTTCCATACGTTCTCGGTAAAGCTACGGGCGCTCCTTATGAACGTGCGTGCTCTAGGCACATCGGTAAAGAGACGGAGGAACACGCCTAATGTATCATCGGGAAGGCCCTGAAGGGCTTCTCTTGCAGCCCTTGATGCTGCCGATGACTTCTGCTGCCAGCCGCGTTCATTGTCCAGATAGTCCATGAACTTCTCGCCGGTATCAAGATAGAAATAAAGATTCGGGTTCTGACGTACAAGCGATGTGGTAAATGCGTTCATGCTTATAAGGCAGCGCTGTACCGTGCTTCCGAAAGCACGAACCTGCTTCTTACCTTTAAAGACAGCCGGATAACGCTTGTACATACGCTCGGCTATGGCAGTATGCTCACGTACTCCCTTCTGGGTAAGACGGCCATCCATTCCGTTATAGGATTCCAGAACCTTGCGGGCTGCCACAAGCAGGGAGTCACCGCCGGGAGTGAGTATGCCCAGCTGCTTAGCCGTATCCAATGCGGCAATAAGGTTCTCATATGAACTGCCACCCCAGTTTGAACGGGAACCGTGACGCCCGTAATGGCTGATATAGAACGGTTTGTACCCTTTAGGAGGTTTGGTATCATGAATCTCCTTGAACTCATAGGAATTGGTGTTGTTACCGGCTCTGGTGGGATCCTCCTTGAGAGCACGTACGGCGGCTTCTGACTGGTGTGCCTGCGCAAATGCTGCCGTAGCACAGATAAGAAATGCAGATAATAAGGTTAGTCTCTTGATTCTCATATAGCACTTGGTTTATAATATAGATCTAATCAGTAATGCGAATATAGTGCAAGTCGAGATAAATACAAAGCATGTTTACCTGTTTTTTATCCCGAAACGCTTCATGATTACTTACTTTTAAGTATCACTTGTTGTAACTAAAACTTATATTTTTGCAATCAGAATACTAAGTAATAGTGACGGATGAAAACTGAATATACCCTGCAGGACAAGATGAGGGACCTTATTGATGACAACAACCTGATCCTTCTGGTACTTAGCCGTTTCGGGATTCACTTTGGGTTTGGCGACAGCACTATCGGTGATGTTTGCCGCGAGAACAATGTGGATTGTCCCACGTTTCTTGCCGTAGCCAATCTGATAGCAGGCAAGAACTTTACGGAATACAATGTATCACTGCCAGCATTGATGGATTACCTTAAACGGGCCCATACGTATTTCAGCGATTTCATACTGCCGGGCATTCGCCGCAAGCTGATTGAGGCGCTAAACTGCAATGACGTGAATGATGTGGCGTTCCTGATACTCAAATTTTATGATGACTACACCGTTGAAGTTGAGAAACACATGAAACATGAGAATGACGTGATTTTTACATACGTCGAGAAGTTACTGCACGGACAACCTACCGGGCGTTTCAATATAGCCAGGTATTCTGTTGCTCACGATAACGGATCGCAAAAGCTTAAGGAACTGAAGGATATAGTGATACGCCATTACCGCCAGCCCAACAACGACCAGCTCAACTCGGCCCTATACGATATAATAAACTGCGAGAACGACCTTATTTCGCACAGCGAGATAGAGGAACGTCTGTTTGTTCCGGCTGTAATGAAACTTGAGAAAGCTGTGACATCAGGAACCGAATCCGTACAGAGTAATACTCCTGAATACAGCGCCGGAACTATGGCAATACTGAGTGACCGGGAGAAAGACATAATCAGGTGCGTTGCCCGCGGAATGTCAAACAAGGAGATTGCCGACAAACTGTTCCTTTCCATCCACACCGTTACCACACACCGCCGCAACATCACCGCTAAACTACAGATCCATTCTCCTGCAGGACTTACCATATACGCCATCATGAACAATCTGGTGGATATATCGGACATAAAACTCCAGTGACTTTTATATCTGGAATATATATTTCTGACAATACACCTCTGCTGGGCCACAGCCTTACGGAGGTGTCTTTTTCACCATAAGTTGGTATTGTGACAGCAATGACAAATCCGGACCTTTGCATCGTCTTTAACGGAAACACTAATGAGAACGATTCTGACAACACTGTTTGTAGCGATTACACCTTTTTCAATAATAGCTGCACAAAGTTTAAGCATAGGCGGCTACGGCGAGGTGGCCATGAGCCGCAACTTCTACAGCGATAACGTGTATCGCTATTCCAACCCCACCAAATACAAGGATGACCCCAGCCACGGACGCTTTGACATTCCTCACGCAGTAATCTATCTGGGGTATGATTTCGGGCATGGATGGTCCATGCAGACCGAGATAGAGTTCGAGCATACCGGTACCGGCAGCGCGGTGGAGAAAGAGTTCACCGAGGCCGGCGAGTGGGAACAGGAGATAGAGAAAGGCGGTGAGGTGGCACTGGAGCAGTTCTGGCTCCAGAAATCCTTCAAGCCCTGGCTAAACTTGCGCATAGGTCATTTCGTAGTGCCTGTCGGCGCTCTCAACAACGCCCATGAGCCGCTCAACTTCTTTACGGTCTATCGCCCCGAGGGAGAGTCCACCATCCTGCCCTCCACATGGCATGACACAGGCATCAGCCTCTGGGGCGATGCCGGAAGCTGGAGCTATGAGCTACAGGTTATAGCCGGACTGGACGCATTCATGTTCAACCGTGACAACTTCATAAAGTACGGTTCAGCATCGCCATACGAATTCAAGGTGGCCAACAATTACGGTTTTGTCGCCCGTATAGATAACCGTTCCGTCAGGAACCTTAGACTGAGTGTGAGCGGCTATTACGGAAACAGCATGCACAACTCATTCCCCAACGACCTCAAGGATACCCGATACAAGGACATCAAAGGCAGTACCTGGATAGGCAGCTTTGATTTCTGTTACAAAGGCTGTAACCTTACAGTACGTGGCAATGCCGATTACGGTCATGTGGATGATGCCGTTACAATCAGCACCATAAAGCGCAACATGACATCAAACAACGCGCCGTACAAGAAGACGCCCGTAGGGCAATCCGCCGTTACATACGGTGCAGAGGCTGGATATGACATACTTGGATTCTCAGACAGGATTCAGGACAGACTCTTTGTATTTGGCCGTTACGAGTACTATGACCCGTACGTTCCGGCATCGGACCAGCAGGATTACACATTCACCGATGTCCACCGTATAGCAGCCGGCATAAACTGGCTGCCCATACCGCAGATTGCGGTCAAGGCCGAGTTCTCGGAGCGTTTCCGCCGGGACCGTTACAACAACGAGCCGTCGGTGTCCATAGGAATTGCATACATGGGATTTTTCAAATAAGAACTTTTTAAAATAAAGAAATGATGAACAGAAAACTGGTTTTAGGAATGGCAGTGGCAGCAATGGCGCTCACTGCATGCAACAAATCCGATGACAACGGCGGCAACGGACTGTCAGCATTCGAGAATGATGCCAAGGCTGCTGTAGAACAGTATGTACCCAATGTCATCTACAAGACTTACAATGATCTGGCCAGCGAATCGGCCCAACTGTACGACCTTCTTGCGGCAGCTTCAGCAAAAGGTGTGAACGCTCTCAGTCAGGCCGAGCTGGATGCCATCTGCGCAAAGTTCCTGCAGGCCCGTCAGTCATGGGAGGAGTCTGAAGCCTTCCTGTATGGCGCAGCAACTGATTTCGGTATCGATCCGCATATTGACACCTGGCCTCTTGACGTAGAGGCTCTGGCCACCGCTCTGAGCAATTCCGAGCAAGTGGCAGCGCTTGAGGGTGAGGACGGTATAGCATACGCATCGGCCAAGCTGGGTGCAGAGCTGCTGGGATTCCACGGCATTGAGTTCATACTGTTCCGCGACGGCAGCAACCGCTCGGTGCAGGATCTGCGCGGGAATGAGAATGACGAGGCTTTCAGCGGCAAGACCGTAACCGGAGCTCAAGAGCTTACATACGCTACCGCAGTGGCAGGCGACCTTCGTGACAACTGCTACCGTCTGAGTGTGTCATGGAACCCCGATGCCCCCAAAGCATATAAGGAACGCTGCGAGGAACTGGAGGTTCCGGTTACAATGACCGGATCAGACAAGACCTACGGAGAGAACATGCTGGGAGCCGCAAAGGCCGGAAGCACCTACGCCACATGGCAGGAGACACTGGCGTCGATACTTGTGGCAGGATGCTCAAACATCTGCAACGAGGTGGCAAACGTAAAGATGGGTAACGCCCACAGCGGTGAGGATGTAAACTACATCGAGTCACCCTACAGCAAAAAGTCATTCCAGGATTTCATAGACAACATACTCAGCATCCAGTACACTCTCTATGGCAAGACAATGGCCACCGCACCGGAGGGCAACTCCATAATGAATGTACTCAAGTCAAACAAGTACGACGGAGCCGATGCCCTGCAGAGCAAGCTGAACGCATCTATAGCCGCACTTAACGAGTGCCGTAAGAAAGGTGCCTTTGTAGATATTTACATGGACAGTTCCGTTCAGGCCGCCATGGATGTCATCAACCAGCTTGACGATGAGCTTAACAAGGCTGCAAAATGGATTACAAGACAGTAAAATGATATGAAAATAAAAGGATTAAGTACAGTCCTTCTGGGACTGACCGTTGCCGTCGGATGCACCGACGGCAACAGCGGTATAAAGGAGAATGTAAATAACCGTGAGCCCGATGCCAGATACGTGGGCCAGGCAGTAGGAAACTTCAGTGCCGATGAGTGGTACCCCGGAGGTGAGCTGGGCACCACCGACAACGTAACGGCCGGGTGCTACGAGGACGAGACACCGTCTGTGGAGCGTCAGGGATTATCAACCGCATTCAATCTGGGTGAGGCAGCATTTGAGCGCAAATACACCACAGCCACCGCCCCGTTCAAGGGACTTGGTCCCGCTTACGTGCGTTCATCATGTCTGGACTGCCACCCGGGCTACGGTCACGGCAAGCGTCAGTCACAGTACCGTGCGGAGTTCGGCAACGGATATCTGCTGGTTGTATATCATCCGGTTGACGGCCACAACAGCGATGACGGTCCGTACGTATCGGAAGTAACGGGTATGCCGCAGACCAAGGCCACATATCCGTTCCTGCCCCCTATCGACGAGGAGCAGATTGACATCCAGTGGCTCCCCGTGACCGCCATGGAGAGCGGACTTCCCATGAAATTCCCCGACGGCGAAGAGTACAGCCTCATATACCCCGAGCTGACCATTCCTGAAAGCGCATTCAACACCAACCCCACTCCATATCAGACCGGAGCTGTGGCATTCCGCCTGGAATCCACAATAGGTATTATAGGTTCGGGACTTCTGGATGCCATACCGCAGGACAGCATCCGTGAGCAGTACCGTAAGGAGGCGGCATACGCCGAACTCAATCCCGCTTTCTGGGACAAGGCTGCAAACGACTTTGCACCCACCGCATGGTACACTCTGGCCGACGGACAGTTTGCCGACGGAACTCCCGCTCCCGCAGGCACCAAGCTGCTCAAGCGCTTCACATACGCCATGACACGCGCATCGTTGCAGGACGGAGCCGGAGCAAATGCCATCTGGAACATAACCAACGTAAGCCGCAGCGACCGTCCCAAACTATATACCACAGCAGCATGGGCAAAGGCAATGTCGGAGAACGCACAGGTGATAGCCGCCATCAAGGCCGACCCCACATCCCCCTACTATGCCGACGGTACCGAAGAAGGCATAAAGGATGCAGTGTTGCACCTGCTCGACCCGGGCACCAACCAGTTTGACAACCAGTGGCACAACTTCACCCCCGAGATGAATGATGACCAGTACTACAACTTTATGGTATGGCATCGCGGCCTCTCAATACCGCGTGCCCGCAACCTGAACCGCCAGGAGGTACAGAAAGGCAAGGAGGTGTTCAACCGCATAGGTTGCGCCACCTGTCACCGTCCCTCATGGAAAACCGGCAATGACAACTACTGGAAGCCAAAAGTCTATGCCGACAAGGAACTGCCTCAGTATAAGGAGCAGACCATCTGGCCATATACCGATATGATACAGCACCGTCTGTATATGATTAACGGCATACACGGCTCATGGTGCCGCACCACCCCGCTCTGGGGCCGCGGACTGTCACGCACCAATACCGGAGCGGAGGACCGTCTGCACGACAACCGCGCCCGTAACGTGATAGAAGCCATAATGTGGCACGGATACAGTAAGGAAAGCGATGCATACTGGAGTACAGAGCAATTCTACAACCTTTCCAAGGAGGATCGTGATGCTGTTGTGGAATTCATCAATTCCATCTGACAATAAATAAGTTGAACTGCGCCTCGGAATAAAAAACAGACAAGTTTGCTTTTTCTTCGCTCGGCTTGCATTAACTTTAGATAAGTTAAGCTGCGCCTCGGAATAAAAAACAAACAAGTTTGCTTTTTCTTCGCTCGGCTTGCATTAACTTTGCAATGTGAAGACTGATAAGATCTTAAAATACTCATCAATAGGTAGTGCGGCAGCCGTCATTCTCATGATGGCGGCCGCCACCTTCATTGAAAAGCTGTACGGTACGGAAAGTGCTTTCAGCATAGTCTATCACAGCCCTGTCTTCATTGCACTCTGGGCGGTTGCGGCCATATCGGGAGTACTGCTTCTCATACGACGCGGCACCGTACGGAAACCCGCAACTTTCATGCTGCACATGTCATTCGTGATAATCCTGGCCGGGGCATTAGTTACAATGCTTACCGGCAAGAGCGGCATGATTGAACTCCGCCGCGGCCTTCCCACATCCCAGTGGGTATCGGATGAAGGATTCCGTCAGGATTTACCTTTTACACTTAAGCTCACGGAATTCAGGATAGAGTATTACCCTGACTCGGATGATCCTTCCGATTACATCAGCAAGGTCGTATTGAAAGACAGCGGCAGTGACACTGAAACGGAATATACCATATCAATGAACAGGATTCTCAAGTACGGCGGATACCGTTTCTATCAGTCAAGTTACGATGATGACCTGCACGGAAGCGTGCTGGCCGTCAGCCATGACCCATGGGGAGTTGCCATAACTTATACAGGTTACACACTCCTGCTGTTGTCCCTGGCAGGCTTTTTCTTCCAGAAGGACTCTGGTTTCCGTACAGCATTGAAACGTCTCAAATCACATGGAAGCACTATATAACAGTATATGTCGTCCCATGGTGCCATTCATGGCATCCATAACACTGGGCATTATTCTCTTTGTCGCAGGCGGATTCCTGTTGTCACGCGGCCGCGGATTCTCCAGGTGGGTAAGGATTGTCATGCAGGTGCTCACGGCTGTACTGTTCTGCTACCTGACTCTGGTTCTGGGACTGCACTGGTACATTTCAGGGCATGCTCCATTGGTGGGAACATACTCCGTCATGATGCTTATGGCCTGGCTTACCACCATTGCCATGACCGCACTGCGCAGGAGCCTGCCAATAATCCAGCCCATGGGATTTATCCTGGCCGGATTCACCATGCTGGTGGCATCGCTCTCATTTGCCGACCCTGAAGCGCAGAATCTGGCTCCCGTACTCAATTCACCGTTATTGGGCGTACATGTACTCTGCATGATGGTTTCATATACCCTGTTCGGCCTTGTTGCCCTGACAGGAATCATGGGACTGTTCCAGAAACATCAGGATGCGCAGTCCATGCTGCGTGACGTGAGCCTTACCATACTCTACCCTGCGGTATTCATCCTGACCATAGGCACGTTCATCGGTGCCGTCTGGGCAAACATCTCATGGGGAAGCTACTGGACCTGGGATCCCAAGGAGACCTGGGCGCTCATAACCATGCTGGTCTATTCAGCCATGCTGCACAGCGGCGTTATGTCCAGGTTCAACCGCCCTCGATTCTTCCATACATACGCCATCCTGGCATTTCTCACGGTGCTCATCACCTACTTTGGGGTAAACATGCTTCTTGGCGGAATGCACTCATACGCCTGACAACCTCTTCTGATTATGCAAGCCAAGCCACACTGGATCTCAGACACAGACTGTTCGTCAGGCAGTTTCTTCATACACAGGATGGAAAGTGTCACTCCCGCAAAGACAAATGACATTCCACAGGCAACCATTCCGCTCATAGGCTTCATATATGTAACCCGCGGTGAGGTCCTGGTTGAGGCTGACGGCAATCCTTTCCTTTGCCAGCCGGGTCATGCCCTCATAATACCGGAGAATTGTCCGTTCTTGGTGAGATACTACCGTGAAGCCACCGGATACACGGGTGCATTCTCTACATCACTGCTCACCGACACCAAGCCGTTGCGTTTCATGACCAAACCGGTACACCAGGCATTCTGGTTCGATGAGGGCGTATTCATGGGTGAGCTTTTCAATATGATGATGACGTCATTTGACAAGGGCGATGATGTTTTCATAGAAAAGGCACTTGACCTGTTCCTTTCACGCATCAAGTCAGGTAATTCCGTAGCATTACCTGATTCCGTGAGCCTTTTCCTGGAGTCAGTGTTTGACAACAACCGGCCGACAGGTACTCTGGAAACATACGCCCAGGCGGCAGGTATAAGTAAGAACCATCTAAGCCGTCAGGTCAAACAGTTTACAGGCAGAAGCGTCGGTGACTGGATAGACTCCGTCCGCATAGTCAAAGCCAAACGGTTGCTCGCCGGTACATCGGCCCCTATCATTGATGTGGCAGCCGCCGTAGGAATTGATGACCAGTCATATTTTGCCCGGTTCTTCAAAAGCGAAACCGGTCAGACTCCCACGGAATTCCGTAAGGCTATGCAGGAAAAGTCCTAATATCCGCAATATCAGTTCTAAAACAGAAACCATTTTTTGAAGACCTTTGCAGCCGTAATGACAACATTGGTTCTCATATCTTTTCTTACTGCCGTATCACCCTCCGGCGATACTCTGGCTCAACATCTACCCGATGTCACCATAACCGCGCAAAAAGAGCGGATACCTGTCCGGCTCCTGTCGTCGGCCGTATCGTCAGTATCACAGGAATCAATGCATAAAGAAGGCACGTATCGTCCTAATGCATTGTCTCAAAAGATACCCGGACTTCATATACCAGACTATGGCGCATCAATGACATCGACCATATATCTGCGTGGTATGGGATCCCGCATGGAGAACCCCGTAATGGGACTCTACGTTGACGGCATCCCCATTCTGGACAAGAACGCCTATGACTTTGACTGGGAAGGCATACAGGGCGTCACAATGCTTCGCGGCCCGCAGGGAACGCTTTATGGCCGCAACTCCATGGGCGGAGTCCTGTCCATATCCACCATATCGCCAACGGATGATTCGGATCCGGCCATACACTTGGAATACGGCTCCTCCGGCACCGTCAGGGCAGGTGCATCCTTCACGTCAGGCAGCCATGCGTTGTCAACCACATACAGACATACTGACGGCTATTATCTGAATACCTTCAAAAACAGCAACTGTGATCCGTACGACGGCCTCTCCTTGCGCTGGAGATGGGAACGCCGTTCAGGAGAGCGTACTATAATGAGTAATCTCCTTATGGCCGACATATCCCGCGAGGGAGGCTTTGCGTACGGACAGTGGAAGGATGAGACACTGCACCCTGTATCATATAATGATGAGGGCAGTTACAGCAGGCTGTCCGTAACAGACGGCTACAGGTATCACCGTCACGGCAATACCATGATAACCGATGCCACCACCTCTGTCCAGCTTCTGGCCGATGACATGCACATGGACCAGGATTACACTGAGCGTTCCGTGTTCACCTTGCAGCAAAGGCAGTTGAGCGGTGCGGGAACGCTGGAACTCATATTAAGCCGTGAGGATTCAGATGCCGCCTGGCAACCCCAGACCGGAATCTTCTCATTCTACAAGCTCAACAGCATGCACGCCCCTGTCGTGTTCGGACGCGACGGCATAGAGAGCCTTATCCTGAACAATGCCAACAGCCATATCCCCACAGACATAGGTTATCTCGCCATATCCGATTCCCGATTGCCTGTGAACTCGGACTTTATGATAGGTTCCTGGAATGCGGCATTATTCCACGAATCCGTTTTCAGTCTTGACCGGTGGATTCTCACTGCCGGAATACGTCTGGACTATGAAGGCGGAAAAATGGATTATGACTGCATGGCACGGCTACATTACAGGTTTATTCCCACCATGGCTGCCGACAGGGAACTGTCTGTTCCGTACAAAGGCACGGTAAACCATCAGCGCATTGAGATAATCCCCAAGCTGTCCGCATTGTTCAAGGCATCGGACGCAATGGCAATATATTCCACATTATCAAAAGGCTATCGCGCAGGTGGATTCAATACGCAGATCTTCTCCGATATCCTGCAGAACCTGACCATGAACGCCCTGATGCAGGACCTGGGAGTATATCTGGACAGGCAGTTCGTATCAGTATCGGCCTTAAATACGGAATATGACCCTGAAACGGCATGGAACCTTGAGTTGGGAGCCCGTCTGCACAAAGGCTCGCTGACAACCTCGTTGGCTGCATACCGCATCAGTGTACAGAATCAGCAGCTCACGGTTTTCCCGCCGGGATTGTCCACCGGCCGCATGATGACCAATGCCGGCCGCAGCCGCACCATGGGTGTGGAGACGGAAATAGGCTGGAATCCGGGCCGGTTCCGCTCACAGGTTTCATGGTCCTGGTGCGATGCAAGGTTCGTGACATTCAATGACGGCAACAACGACTATTCGGGCAACCGCATACCATACGTACCGGAACATACTCTGTACGTGAGCGCGGGATACAGTATAAATATAAAAGGTAAGACACTTGACTTGGATGCCTCCGTTAACGGTTCAGGTCCGTTCAGCTGGGATGAATCCGGCACACGGCAGGAGCCGTTCATTGTCAAGGTAAACGGCCGTATCGCATTGGTTTCAGACAGATGGGAGGTTTATCTGCGCGCAGACAACCTGACAGACCGTACAGGCCGCAGCTTCTATTTCAAATCCATGGGCAATGAGTTCTTTGCATCCATAAAGCCCAGAATCATAATGACAGGTATAACAATCAAACTATAGAACTATGAAGAAAACAGTATTCCTTATGCTTGCCCTTGCGGCACTCCTTGCCGGTTGTGAAAAATCGGAGAAAGAAGATGAAGTTGTAAAAAACACACCGGAAACTACCGATTATTCAGGAACACTCACCGTCGATGCTTCGAGCGGGACTTTCGACACGGAAAACATCAGGGTTTCATTCACCTCCACAGAGAAGGCTGATTCAGCATCCATAACCCTGTATCAGGTAAAGTTCTCTCCCCGAATGCCTTTGACACTTGATGTCACCGTGCCCGGAATCAAGGTAGCCAAGACAGAAAAAGGTGCAATCCTTACCTGCCAGAGAGTAGTCCCGTTAGCAATGGGCGGTGAATATCCCAGTTATACAGTTACCGGATTTGAAGGAGAGATAGTGGATGACGAGCTTACCTTCTCACTCAATTTCGGATCCACTCCCACATCATACCGCGGAAAAAGACAATGAAAGCGCCAATCAACTTTAACTTTCCCTTATTTTCATACTATTATTTGTGAACGCCGCAAAGAACGGCAAAAAGAGTCCAAACAAACATAGTTGACTAATTAGTAAGTTAAGGTTAAAAGATAAATCAGCGATAAATTTTGTTTACCGCTGATTTTCTTTTTGTTAACCAAGTTTTAAAACTATGCGATTTGTTAATAGTTTTGTTAATGGAGTATAAATAATTAACTTCTCACTTAACCTTCTCCCGTTTTTTGACTCTTAACTACGAACGCCGCAAGAAAGCGGGGTCGGGCGAAGCCCAACACGGTCTCCGTGTTCAAAACA
>Ga0265298_10002963_pt1 | contig 22973 bp, 15 predicted proteins | sample AusTroGonzalo_MG_3_FD_193486 | JGI IMG/M metagenome (GOLD analysis project Ga0265298, IMG submission 193486) | Bovine rumen microbial communities from tropical cattle in Woodstock, Queensland, Australia - Gonzalo_01 | ecosystem: Host-associated > Mammals > Digestive system > Stomach > Rumen ...
GAAACGAACATTTGTACTGCTTGGAATGATATCAGTATTCTGTGTTTGGGCCAAGTGTCAGACCCAGCCTCAGAACAGAACCTACAATGAAACTGAGTTGTGGCCATCGTCATCGACACAAACAAAAACATCTACAAACAATAAAGAATCGGAGATATGGCCTTCGGCAAACTCTGCTACCCCTGCAACAAAGGCTCCTGTAAAGAAGCCGGTGGAAACGGTTGCTCCTTCGAAACAGCAAGTTCCTGCCCAGCAGCCTGCTCCTGCGAAGCAGCCCACTGCTGTAAAACAGAACAATACTGTAAAGCAGGACGTTCCAGTTAAACAGGACGCTCCTGCCGCCAAAACGAATGTTATAACAAATGTAACGGCTGTTGCACCAGCTAAAGCTGCTCCCCGCAGTTCGTATATCGTCAAGACGAAGGGTGTCAAGCCTACGGTAAAGGTGGTCAAGACGGATGAATCGGGCCAGACGAAGGAAGAGGAAGTTGAGTCAAACGATTTTATGACCAAGAACTTCCGCTTTCAGACCATGTGCGACTGGAAAGAGGGCATGCGCTTTATGGTGATTCCTGAGAAGTACGACATTTTGGTGAACACCTTCTGTGATGCAGTTACTAATAAAGAAGTGGGAAGCAGTCGTTTGCGCCACAAAATCATGGTGTATAAGGGTCATGAGGAATTGACCAATGGACGTGTGCATATAAACTTTACCTGTGAAGACGACCAAAAGAATTATTACTATGAGTTGCCATTCGGCAGCTTTGACGACTATTGCTATAGTAAGTTGGGCGTTCCTACACTGGCCTATCTGGGCGATGTCGACAAGGCCCGCGAGTTGCTGATGAACCAGGTGATGCTGACTCGTACGGAGACTTTCCGTGAGGATACGGATTATGAGGGTGATGGGTACAAAGAGGTGCACTATCCCAAAAACAAGGTTGTCACGGTAAAGGCTGTTGGTGTTGGTACCCGTTCGTGTCCTGTTAAGATTATCGTTGAAGACGATGAAGGCAACCAGTTCTATCAGAACGTGGCCATGTCGAAGATTAACAGTGGCTTGCGTGATGATGAATTTACAGCAGAAAGTGAAAAATACCTGTTCCAAGGCTCGTTCGAGTATAATGGTGGCGAGATGACAGTGTCGAGTGACATCAAGAGCTATCTGAACCAGACCGTTCATACAACAGTATCTGTAAGTATGAGCAGTAAAGGTTCAGGTAAGATTCGTGACGTCAAAGTGCCTCGTTTCACGGGCTTTATCATTGACGAGATTAATCCTATTAAGGACAGCCGTTACTATACTCTGACTTTGCGTGAGACGGAAACACGTCGTATCTACTATAAAGATGTATTGTTTAGAGAGTCTGATCTGATGGAGATTCGTGATGCTACGGAAGATGATCTCTTTGGACATATCTTTGGCATGGGAGAAGGCGCATTGCGTAACACCAGTCTTGAAACACGAACTGCCATCCGTGAAGGTCGTGTGATTCCTGGCATGTCGGAAGACGAAGTGATGATGGCTGTGGGTGAACCTTTCCAGAAAGTGACTGACAATAATGGTGTTCGCGAATGGTTGTACACCCGTTCGAATGGTGTGCTGCTGGTTGTGCAGTTTAACGCAAAGGGTAAGGTCAGCAAGGCCGGAGGTCGTGCAGTCAAGACGAATGCTTCTTCAGGCAAGAAGACGGCCAAGAAGAGCAATGGTGAAAAATCTGACAAATTGTCAGTAGAGGAAGAATAGACAATTAACAAATAAAATAGATATGCTTATGAAAAAGATTTTGTTATTAGCTTGCGTGGCTTTTGCGTTTACATCATGTATTACGACTGTAAAGACAGCTAAGGTGGCAGACACCAAAGGACAGTTGTTATCAGCTACTGTTGCTGACCTTGAGGTGTCGCCAATCCGTGTAACATACTCAATGGCTCCAAGTAAAGAGATACAGCGTGCAGGTTTGAATAATGTCAAGCAGGCTGCCATTCGTGAATGTCTGGAGAAGAATGGCAATGCTGATGTGCTTGTAGACGCAGAATATACTATTGAACAAGAAAAGCTGCTGTTTGGCCGTCGTATTAATCTTATTACTGTCAGTGGTCATCCTGCCCGCTTCAGAAATTATCATTCTCTGAGTGATTCTGTTTGGACAAACCGATGGTTCCGTATGGGCTATCAAAATGGCGTCAGCCGTCCTTCTGGCGGTGGTCTGTTTAAATAGTTATTTCCTGTGATGATGAAAAGAAAATATCGTATTTACGGACTTGGACTCCTGTCTGCGTTGCTGCTATCGTCGTGTGTCACTACGACGAAGACGGCACGAACATTGGCGACAAGTGCGTCTATCAAGAACGCTACTGTAGCCGACTTGCGGGTGACAGACCATCGTGTCACATATACCATGAGTCCTTCAAAGGCTATTCAGCGTGGTGGCTTGAGTAATGTCAAGCAGGCTGCTATACAGGAGGCTTTGACTAAGAACGGTAATGCTGATGTCATGGTGGAACCTGAGTTTGTGATAGAGAAGGAGCGTACGCTCTTTGGTTCACACATCAACAGTATCACTGTGACGGGACGTCCTGCCTACTATCAGAATTTCCGTACCTTGCCCGATTCCGTTTGGCATAAGCCAGGCTTCTATGGTCAGCCTGATGTAGTGCGTGTATGCTCTTGCAATGGTGATGATTGTGATGACTTTGGTCAAAAACGTGGTGGCATAGCAGGCCTTGTAGGCAAACTCTCAGGTAAGAGCAAGAATAAGACAAGGGTGGAACGTGAATCCCTTGATGGGTCTCTGCGCCGTACAGGTTTGCGGTTTGACATTGACTTAATGAGTGGCTTCGAGAATACGCGTGTTAAGTTCTCATACAACGGTGGTGACGATTACACCAGCAATGGCTCCGGGTATATCGGTGCCCTTGGTACGATAGGTCTGCAGACCAGTCCACACTGGTTTTTTGGCGTTGGTTCCGGTTTTATGAATGGCTGGGACTATAGCACCGAGTTTGTACCCATCTTTGGTGATGTCCGTTATTACCTGTCGCCTGCCAGTGGTTCATTCTTTCTCGACTGTAAGTTAGGTGGTAGTTTCCAAGTGGGGTCTGTCGTAATAGCTGGTCGTTCCGACAGCACGAAGGGCGGTGCCTTTTTCTCACCTTCTTTAGGCTACAGCTTCGGTTCGTTTGAGTTGTCGCTGCAGTACATCTTACAGGATATGAAGATGGAGAACATATATGAAATAAGGGGACGGGGTTCGCATTATGGTATAAACTTGCGCTTCCACATCTGAAACAACAACGATTTTCACGGATTACACGGATTTAAGCTATACTGAGAATCAGAAACTTAGAAAAATCCACGTAATCCGTGAAATACTTGTTATCAAGCTTTATCGTTAATGGCCTGCATTATCTTGGCCTCCAGTTCGTCACAAAGTTCTGGGTTGTCCTTCAGCATATCCTTAACAGCTTCGCGACCTTGTCCCAGTTTGGTGTCGCCATACGAGAACCACGAACCGCTCTTGTTGATGAAGCCATACTCTGTGCCCAAGTCGATAATCTCGCCAATCTTCGAGATACCCTCGCCAAACATAATCTCGAACTCAGCCTTACGGAAGGGAGGAGCCACCTTGTTCTTGACAACCTTGACCTTGACCTGGTTGCCAATGACGTTGTCGCCATCCTTGATAGCCTGTGACTTGCGGATGTCCAAGCGGACAGAAGCGTAGAACTTCAGGGCATTACCACCAGTGGTCGTTTCAGGATTGCCGAACATCACACCAATCTTCTCACGCAACTGGTTGATGAAGATACATGTGGTATTGGTCTTGGCGATGGTACCTGTGAGCTTACGCAGAGCCTGACTCATCAGACGAGCGTGCAAGCCAACGGCAGAGTCACCCATATCGCCCTCAATCTCCTTCTTGGGAGTCAGCGCAGCAACAGAGTCTACAACGAGAATATCGACAGCACTCGAACGAATCAGTTGGTCAGCAATCTCAAGAGCCTGTTCACCATTATCTGGCTGAGAGACATACAGGTTGGCAATATCAACACCCAGTTTCTCTGCATAGAAACGGTCGAAGGCATGTTCTGCATCAATGAAGGCAGCCACACCACCAGCCTTCTGGCATTCGGCAATAGCGTGGATGGCCAGTGTGGTCTTACCAGATGATTCTGGACCATAGATCTCGATGATACGTCCTTTGGGATAACCGCCAACGCCTAAGGCAGCGTTGAGGCTTATTGAACCTGTGGGGATTACTTCTACGTTCTCGACCTGCTCGTCGCCCATCTTCATGATGCTTCCCTTGCCAAAGTCCTTTTCAATCTTTGCCAAAGCGGCCTGCAGGGCTTTCATCTTTTGCTGTTGCGGAGTCAACTGCTCCTCATCTTTTTCTTTTTTTGCCATAGTTTTCAATTATCAATTATCAAATATCAATTCTTAATTATAACTCGAGGTCACCGTCGTGAATCTCATGCCAAGGCAAGCCCTGCTTATTGAGCTGTTCCATGAATGGGTCGTGATCGAACTCCTCGACGTTGTGTACGCCCGGCTTCTTCCACAGTCCCTTGCAGAACATCATGGCGCCAATCATGGCAGGCACACCTGTGGTATAGCTGACGCCCTGCATACCAGTCTCCTCATAGGCAGCACGGTGCGAGCAGTTGTTATATACATAGTAGGTGTGCTCCTTGCCATCGTTGCCGATACCACGGATACGACAGCCGATAGAGGTCTCGCCCTCGTAGTTCTCGCCCAGATCCTGTGGGTTAGGCAGTACGGCCTTCAGGAACTGCAGGGGAACAATCTTAACCTTAGCTGTACCTGTGCCATCTGCCAATGGTGCCTCGTATTCTACCTCGTCGATACGGCTCATGCCGATGTTCTGAATAACCTCAAGGTGCTTCAGATACTGCTGACCAAAGGTCATCCAGAAGCGGGCACGCTTGATGGTGGGGTAGTTGATGACCAACGATTCAATCTCTTCGTGGTGCAACAGGTAGCTGTCGCGAGGACCGATGTTTGGATAGGTGAGGTCCTTGTGGATCTCCAGCGGCTCTGTCTCTACCCATTTGCCATTCTCCCAGTAGAGTCCCTTCTGGGTAATCTCGCGGATGTTAATCTCTGGGTTGAAGTTGGTGGCGAATGCCTTGTGGTGGTCGCCAGCATTACAGTCGACGATATCCAGATACTGAATCTCCTTGAAGTGATGCTTGGCAGCATAAGCGGTATAGATGCTGGTGACGCCTGGGTCGAAACCACAGCCGAGGATAGCGGTGAGGCCAGCCTTCTCGAAACGCTCGCGATAGGCCCACTGCCAAGAGTACTCAAAGTGAGCCTCGTCCTTGGGCTCGTAGTTGGCTGTATCCAGATAGCTGCATCCGCAAGCCAAACAGGCATCCATGATGGTCAGGTCCTGATAGGGTAGGGCCAGATTGATAACCAACTCAGGCTTATAGTCGTTAAACAAAGCCTTCAACTGCTCCACATCGTCAGCATCTACCTGTGCCGTCTTGATGTCCAGCTTATAGCCAGCCTTATGGATATCCTCTACTATCTTGTCGCACTTCGCTTTTCTGCGACTTGCAATCATAAATTCCGTAAACACGTCAGCGTTCTGAGCAATCTTGAACGCTGCTACCGTTGCGACGCCACCTGCGCCAATCATTAATACTCTTGCCATAGTTTTATTTTTTGTTATTATGATAATCCATTGAGTTCTTCCGACCTGATACCGAGGGCTGCCATCAGTGAGTAGCCTAAGATTTCCTGACGAAAGTTGCCACCCTCCATGGGCTGCATAGCGAGCACTGTGATGCGTTTCTCGTCGTCAGCATGGCGAAGACCTTCGCGTACCTTATTATATATTTGTTCTGCATGAGGCACAACAATGAGGCGCTTCACTTCCTTAGCGTTGGCCAGTACCTGCATAGAATCTACAAAGAGGTCGTCCATTGTGGTCAGGTCTTCCACTTTAACGCAACTGATAAGTATCTCGCCCAAACGCCCCTTGAAGGCCTTTCCGTCTAATTCTTCTGGTGCCCCAGGGGTAAAGTTCTCCATTTTTGGTTGCTTATGCAACAAAACAACCTGTGTCTGATGGTCGCCTTCACGCAGACCACCATCCAGTGCTACGCATTCCAACCACTGAGCCATATCAGCCTTAGGAATGCGACGCCCTATCATACGTTCAAAGTTTACAATCAAGTCAAACGCAACCTTGTCGACGTAGTCAGCGTCGACAAGTATCACATTTTCTTCCCATTTTGTTTCTTTCATGCCACAAAGGTACGAATAAGTGAGCAAAATACCAAATGAAAACGTCATGAAATAAACTTAATTGGCTAAAAATTTGGAGAATTCGAATAAAACCCTTATATTTGCACCCACAAACTTAATTACTAATTCAAATTAATAACGTTATGAAGAAAATTTTTACTCTAATTAGCATGGCATTCATGGCCATGAGTGCAAATGCTCAGGACGTCTACAACGCTATTGTAGATGGTAAGCTGGCTCCAGAGTTTTCTGCTGTAGCAGGCGAAAACGGTGGTGTAGCCAACAATACGGCTGACGGTAAGTCAATTGTCTCTATCACGGTTGGTAAGGCTACTGTGACAGCTGTGGGTGGTACGACACCTGCAAATGCTGACGGCGGTGGACAGCAAATTGTACCAGGTGCTGTAATCGACGCTGATAAACACATCTATGAGGTGGCTTCTGTTGACGCTTGGAACGATATCAAATGGGATAGGAAAAATCAAGGTGATATTGACTTTTGGTATATCGCTGGTACAGGTAATCCTTATGTGAAGATGAACGCCGTTGAGAACTCTAAGGACGACGAATGGCAGGGCAATTACAAGGCCGACTATGTGTACTATGAACCCGATGGCTCTGTAGGTATGCCTATCACAGGTCTGTACTACAAGTTTACTGCTACTGCTGCAGGTGCCTTCAAAGTGAAGGTGTGGGCTAATAAGGGTAACCGTAAGACCTTCGTTGTGAATGCCAATACCATGAAGGCTGAGCGTCTGCTGGCTTCTGGTTATATCAATGGTGTGAACGATGAATCAGGTAAAAAGAAAATGCTGAGCGTTGAGGAAGTTGACGCTGAACATCACAAGTATATCTATGGCAACTATGAGGCTGCTGTTGCTGCTGGTGAAAAGACTGAGGAGGAGCTGGCTCAGATGAAGGCCGATGCCGATGCTATGGCTATCGAGCGTCAGTTTGTTATAGGTAATGGTAACCAGAACTTCTGGGGTTGGCTGACTTTCGATGTAGAGGCTGGCGAGGAGTACTGGGTATTCCAGCATAGTTCACAGATTGGCTTTGGTGGCTTTGAGTTCTATGAGGGCAAAACTGCTGACGATCTGATTAATGATATTGTGGTTCCATTTGTTTACACCACCAATTTCTCGACATACGAAGATGAGACTACGGGTGAACGTGTCTCTTGGAAGGGCGAGAAAGCATTCGGCAATGGTAAATTTGCCAGCGAAGAGCCTAAACTGGATGACAACGAAAAGCCTATCAATATCGTTCCCTTCGGTGATTTCTTCCGTAACGATGGAAGCGGTAAGCGTGCCAGCTATTGCCTGTTGCCCGAAGATGTTTTGGCTCACTCTGACAAGACTCAGGAGTTGACTATCGCCGTTTGGGTACGTGCTCAGAAGGAGACTAAGTCTGCCGACTATATGTGGGCTCCGTTGTTCACCGCTTACGCACAGAAGAATGATGTAAACACATGGCCTATGATGGCTTGCCAGTATCGTGGCGTGCTGCAGGTGAACTGCGCTGGCTGGACAGACTATACCGATGCGCAGAATGTATTAGGAACGAATACTCTGTATCATGGCGATCTTGACTGGTTGAAGGATCATAAGTGGCATCACTATGCAGCCGTCTTCGAGGGTGAGAATGCCAAGGTGTTTATTGATGGTGTCCTGAAGAACGAATGGGATGTAACTAAGGTTGCTGAAAATACCCAGAAGGGCCTGTTCTCTAACGGTGCTGAGCTGAAGTATGTCTGCCTCGGTGGTAACCAGGCTTGGGACTGGAACGACAACGACGCACCATTCGACTTTGCCCGCCTGCTCATCAAGAACAGCAAAATGACGGCTGGTGAGATTGCTGCTCAGATGAAGGCTGATGTTGGTGAAACGGATATGGAGGCCTACTATGCTGAAAAAGATGAGGAGCCCGATGGTATCAGCGTTGTTAAGATTAACAATGTGAACACTCCTGCTTACAACCTCGCTGGTCAGAAGGTAAACAATGGCTTCAAGGGTCTTGTGATTAAGGATGGTCGTAAGATGATTCAGAAGTAATTGTAAGTAAATAATAATAATAAGGTGGCGACTCCTTTGGGGCCGCCACTTTTTTCAAAGGTATGAAGGAAACGTTATTGGCATTTGGCTTATGGCTGTTAGCTGTAAGTTCTTGGGCTCAAACATTGGCCTTCCCAACGGCTGAGGGCTTTGGCAAGTATGCCTCTGGTGGACGAGGAGGTAAGGTGGTGGAAGTAACGACACTGGCCGATACAGGCGAGGGCTCTTTACGATGGGCGTTGACAGAGGCTGGACGCGAGAATGCCACCATTGTGTTTCGTGTGAGTGGCATCATTGATATTGGCCCTAATCCACAACGTAAGAACGAACGCTCCATCCGTGCCAAATTGAAGAATGTCACTATTGCTGGACAGACGGCTCCAGGTGAGGGTATTCTTTTACGTGGTGGCAAGTTGAATTTGGGCGGTTCTGAGAATGTCATTATCCGTAATATACGTTCAAGATTAGGTGTTCGAGAGGATATAGAAGGCTCAAAAAAAGAACGCTTCATCGAAGGTGGTGCCATTGGTATCGAGAATGCCCGTAACATCATTATCGACCACTGTTGCTTTGGTTGGAGTGGTGAGGAGAATGTGACCATGTATGACAACCATTATACCACTATGCAGTGGTGCATCATCCATGAGGGGCTCTATGATGCCGGCCATAAAAAAGGCGTTCGTGGCTATGGTTGTCAGTGGGGTGGCTCGCCAGCTACGTTCCATCATAACCTATTGGCTAACAACGATAGTCGCAGCCCACGAATCAATGGCGCCTCAAATCCGAAGGGTGATAAGAATGTTTTCCTGGAATATCAGAATAACGTGAACTTTAATTGGGGTCGTCGTAACTCTTGCTATGGTGGCGAGAACGAGGCAGGCGAGGGTAGCAGTCATGAGTGTAACTTCGTAGGCAACTACTATAAACCCGGTTCTGCCCACCCAGACGATAATGTACTGATTGAATTAAGCAATGCCCGTAAGGGCAAGCAACTGACGTCGCCTTCCATTTGGTATATGAAGGACAACGTGATGGAGGGTCAGAAAACGAAAGATAGTTGGCAGCTTGTCAGTAATCAGACAGGCTTTGGCATCGAACAGCAAAAGGCTGGAAAGCGTTTGCAAACTGCTGAAAATCAACCTTGTCTGACGAAGGCCGAATCGGCCAAGAGGGCCTATCGACATGTGCTTGAACGTGCTGGTACCATACACCGTGATGCTGTGGAACGTCGTATCATTGAGGATGTGAAGAGTGGATGTCCCAAATATCAGGGGCAGTCTGCCAAGAAGCCTGGCATCATTGATTGTCCTGCGGATGCGGATGGTTGGCCTCAATATGCTGACACACAACCAGTTGCTGACAATGACCATGACGGTATGGCGGACGAATGGGAGAGGGCACATGGACTGAATCCAAGTAATCCCGAAGACCGTAACAAGGTCATGTCAAAAGAAGGGTACACAGCCCTTGAGGTCTATCTTAACAGCCTTATGGGAGAATAATTACACAAAAGGAACCGTCCCTTTTGTGTAATTTTAGATAGTAATCTCACCAGAGCCATAGCATCGGTGGTGCTGTGCATCATAGACGACACAGAATTGGCCTGGAGCCACACCGTGAATGGGGGCTGCGGCGTGAACCATATAGCGGCCATCGCCTATCGCCTCCAGTTTGGCGGGCAGGTATTCAGGCGTATGGCGTATTTTCAGTGTGATATCCGTTGGAGGTAAAACACCATTGATGCTATGGAAAGCGTGAATGGGGAATACCTGTTTATAGGCACTCTCAGGGTCATATCCGTGCGACACATATATGATGTTCTGTTCGATATCTTTCTTGATAACGAACCATGGGCCTCCACCCAGTCCCATACCCTTACGCTGACCAATGGTGTGGAACCAGTGCCCTTTGTGCTCACCAATCTTCTTGCCTGTCTCCAACTCTATCACATCGCCCTTCAGTTCACCCAAGTAGCGTCGGATATAGTTATTATAATTGATTTTTCCCAAGAAACAGATGCCTTGTGAATCGCGACGATGAGCTGGTGCCAAATGTTCGCGCTCAGCAATCTCGCGTACCTCTTCCTTCATCATGTGGCCAATAGGAAACAATGCCTTCTCCAACTGCCAATCGTAAATTTGAGCAAGAAAGTCCGTCTGATCCTTGACAGGGTCAGGACTGGTGCATAACCATTTTCTAGAGGTGAGAGGTGAGAGGTGAGAGGTGAGGGGTTCCTCTTCTGTCGTCGCATAATGGCCTGTGGCAATGAGGTCGTAGTCTTTGCCTCGCTTCTCGTGGAAAGCGCCAAACTTAATCAACCTGTTGCACATGACATCAGGATTCGGTGTCAGACCAGCCTTTACCTTATCCATCGTATATTTCGTCACCTGATCCCAATATTCCTTATGACAATCAATGACCTCCAGTTTGCAACCATACTTATGGCTGACGGCTATGGCCATCTCCAGATCCTCTTCGCTGGAACAGTCCCACTCTTCCTCCTCTTCGGGGCCTATCTTGATATAGAAACAATCGGGCTTCAGGCCCTGACGTACCAATTCGTAGAGCACCACAGACGAGTCGACGCCACCAGAAAGCAGTACAGCTATTTTCTTGTCTTTTATGTTCATGGGTGCAAAGGTACGAATAAGTGAGCGAATAACCAAATTCATTTGAGTTTTTCAGAACGTGAGTACTTTCGACGATAGTCAAAGTACTAAAATATCGTTAAATAGCTTGGTAGTTTGGCAAAAAACTGCTATCTTTGCATATTATAAACTAAAATGACGCGAGTATGAAACAGAAAACATTCTTCATTATCGTGGCAATGATGTTGCTTATGCCGATGGGATTATTTGGTCAGACATATAGTGATTTATGGAAACAAGTTCAGCAGGCTCAAAATATGGATCTGCCTAAGACCGCTATCTCTCATTTGGAGACGATAGAGAAAAAGGCACAGACCGAAAAGGCTTATGGTCAGCTGATGCAATCCACTCTCATGCATGCCAAACTGATGGCAGAGGTGGCACCTGACTCATTGGCTCCTGCCGTTGCGCGATTGGAACAACAAGAGCAACAGGCTCAAGGCAATCCTGTGTTGCAAGCCGTGTACGATGCGGTGCTCTCGCAGATATACTTACGTAATCACCGGTTGTCGGAAGACTGGAAGACGTACAGTGACAACTATCGGGCGAAGGCCTTGGCGCATCCAGACTTGCTGGCTCAGACCAAGGCAGAGACATACGATCCCTTTGTTGTCAAAGGCAAGCACAGCACGATGTTTGATAACGACCTGCTGAGCGTTGTCGGGAGTGAGTTGAATGCTTGGAGATTGCTTGCAGACTATTATCAGAAGGCAGGCAACAGACAGGCGGCATGTTATACGTCGTTGCGCATGCTGATAGCTGAGCGTGAGAATGTTGGTGTTGAGCCATACGCCAAGTCTAAGTTTATCCATAGTCTTGACTCACTTATCACAGTCTATGGCGACCTGCCTGAAGCTGGTGAGATAGCAATGGAACGCTATAACTATATGGCAGAGCGGACGGATGCTACCAGAGCCGAAAGGGCAGCTTGGCTACAGGAGTCGATACGTCGTTGGGGCAGTTGGTCCAGAACCAATCAGTTGCGCAATCAGTTGAGAGAACTGACGAATCCTTACTACGAAGCTCAGGTGCCTAATAGTGTCATGGAGGTTAACAAGCAGCAAATGGTCAAATTGCCTATGTTGCGTCATCTGCAGTCGCTAACCATGCGTATCTATCGTACCAAGCAAAAGGGTGACACTGAGTTGAATCCAGGGAATACAGAGGATTATAAAAAGCTGAAGAGCGAACTATCTGAACTGACCGAACTAAGGCGTACACTGACTTTCTCAGGTCATGAGGACTATGAGAACTTTGAAGACTCTATACAGCTTGACGGACTGCCCGCTGGCGTGTATATGGTGGAGTTCGAGTCGCAGCCAGAAACCAAAGTGTCTCGTTCATTGTATTTCGTATCGGGCATGCGCATCATCATGCAGCATCAGCCCGATAATACGATACGTTATGTGGTCGTGGATGCTACCACTGGTCAGCCTGTCAGTGGGGCAACCCTCAGACTGGGCTTCAGCAATGGATGGCGTAAGCCCAAGACTTTCAAGAACTATACCCCTGACAATAAGGGTGAAGTCATCTATCGTATTGAGGACAACAAGCAACCTTCCAGTGTGTTTGCTTTTACCAAGACGGATTGCTACTGTCCTGAATCGAACAGTTACGGACGCTATACCTATTACGAGCGTCAGTATAATCAGGTACATACCAACCTGTTTACGGATCGTAGCATCTATCGTCCAGGACAGAAGGTCTTCGTGAACGCTATTGTTTGGAAGGAAGTATCGGAACTCGACAATCAGGCTGTTGCAAATAATCAGGTCAGGTTTGAATTGCGTGATGCCAATAGCAAGGTTGTGGCTGAACAGAAAGCCATAACAGACCGCTTTGGTAAGTGTAGCGTTGAGTTTATGTTGCCACAGGGCTTGCTGAATGGTCGTTTTACTATTCGCGCCAATAATGGCAGCAGTATAGGTATCAGAGTTGAGGAGTATAAGCGCCCGACGTTCCAGGTTGAGTTCCCAGAATATACGGAATCCTATCAGGCAGGTGATACCGTTCATGCTGAGGGTAAGGCGGTGAGCTATGCTGGTGTACCCGTACAGGGTGCCAAGGTGCAGTATACGGTGCGTCGCAAGGTAGCTTTCTGGTGGATGTCGTACTCATGGTATTGGGAATCTGGCTACATTGGTAGCGGACAGTTGAATGACGTTCTCTACGAAGGTGAGGCTGTCACTGCCGATGATGGCACCTTTAAGGTGGAGATGCCACTCATAGTACCCAAGAGTACCAACAATCGTCCCATGTATTATAGCTTTGTGGTTGATGCTGACGTCACGGATGTCGCTGGCGAAACGCATAGTGGTACCATGTCGCTGCCTTTGGGAACCAAACCAACAGCTTTGACCTGCGACCTGCCACAGCAGGTACGTGCCGACGAGATGCCGAAGGTAACCTTTATGCGTTGTAATGCCGCAGGAAAACCTATTGCCGGACAGGTAAAGTATCGTATAGATGGTGGCAAGTGGAAAGAGTGCGCAGCTAATTCTCAATTGTCAATTGTCAATTCTCAATTAAAAAGCGGTGAACACCGTCTGGAAGCAGAATGTGGTGATGATAAGGTTGATATGAAGTTCGTGGTGTTCGGTCTTGACGACAAGAAGCCAGCCTCACAGACAGACGACTGGTTCTATACGTCGCATAGTCAATTCCCCAACGATGGCAAACCTGTTGTCGTTCAGGTGGGTGCCAGTGACCCAGACTTGCATATTGTCTATTCTATCTATGCTGGCGATGAACTGTTGGAAAGTGGTAGCGTCAAGAAGAATGGCGAACTGATAAATCGTAAATTTACCTATAAGGAGGAGTATGGCAACGGTCTGCTGTTGACCTATGCTTGGGTTAAGAATGGCCAGTGTCATATACACCAGCATACAATCAGACGTCCGATGCCTGATAAGCGACTGATGATGACGTGGCAGACCTTCCGTGACCGTCTGACACCCGGTCAGCAGGAGGAATGGCAACTGAAGATTACGAAGCCTGACGGGACACCTGCAGATGCCTCGTTAATGGCTGTGCTCTATGATAAGAGTCTTGACCAGATTGCCTCACATTACTGGTCGTTCTACCCCAGCAGTTATTTGCCTCTGCCTTCTACTGGATGGCAGTGGACCACATGGGGCGGAATCAATGCTCGTGGTTCGCAGAACTACCAGGGATTGATGGTTTCAAGTCTCCAATTCAGTTATTTCGATAACACCGTTTATCCGCAATATACCAATTATTCGCGAATGTATATGACGGGCGCTGCTGGAGGACGTTACTTGGCGAAGGCGGCTGCTCCGATGGCAACAAATATGGTGGCAGTGGAGGAATCTGCCATTGGCGCCATGGACGTGAAAGGCACCGATGAGGCTGTTGTGACAGTCCAGACAGTGAAAGAGAGTGATGCCGTCGAGGCTAAGCAAGAAGAGGTACAGGTGCGTGAAAACTTGCAGGAGACAGCTTTCTGCTATCCCACCTTGCAGACAGACCAAGATGGTCAAGTCGTATTAAAGTTTACGTTGCCTGAGTGTCTGACAACCTGGCGCTTTATGGGCGTTTCGAATACGACGGATATGATGTATGGCTATTTGGGCGCTGAGGCTGTGGCCAAGAAGGATGTGATGATTCAGCCCAATGTACCTCGCTTTATCCGTATGGGTGACGAGGCCGAGCTGTCTGCCCGCATCTTCAATACCTCTGACCATGCTGTCAGCGGTCAGGCCAAGCTAATACTCATTGATCCGGAAACCAACAATACTGTATTCGAACAGGAGCAGTCATTTGCTGCAGATTCGGAGAAGACGGCAAGCGTTACCTTTAGCTATCAGCCGCAGGATGGTTATTCTCTGCTGATTTGCAGAGTCGTTGCTGTTGGCGATGGCTTCTCTGATGGTGAACAGCACTACCTGCCCATTCTACCTAATAGCGAATATGTCACAAAGACCGTTCCGTTTACGCAGCATGAGGCTGGTGTGAAGACGGTAGATTTGACAAAACTCTTCCCCGTTGGTACTAAACAGCAGAAGTTGACGGTGGAGTACACCAATAATCCCGCTTGGCTCATGGTACAGTCGATGGCAACTATTGGTCAGCCTTGGGAGCATAGCGCGATTGACCAGGCGGCCTCCTACTACAGCAACCTTTTGGCCAAGTCGCTGTTAGACCAGAGTCCGCAGGTGAAGGGTGTCTTCGAACAGTGGAAACGTGAAAGTAATCAAAATTCTCAATTCTCAACTCTCAATTCTCAATTAGAAAAGAATCAGGAATTGAAGGACATCGTATTGAGTGAGACACCTTGGGTACGTGCTGCCGATCGTGAGAGTGAGCAGAAACAGCACTTAGGCGATTTCTTCGACGAGAACCTCATCAAGAACCGTTTGGAGATGGCTGTCGAGAAGATGAAGAAACTACAGAACAGAGATGGTTCCTTCTCGTGGTATCCTGGCATGATGGGCAGTACGATGGTCACAGTCACCGTCGAGGAAATGCTGACGCGTCTGCGTGTGATGACTGGTGAACAAAAGGATGTGAAGCAGATGGCCGATAAGGCTTTCGACTATATCGGTAAGGAAATGGTAGACCTTGTCAAGGAGATGAAGAAGCGCGAGAAGAAGGGCTACAAGCCCACCTTCCCCTCATTCACGGCTTTGCGCTGGCTTTACATCTGTGCCATCGACGGACGTCAGTTGTCTAAGGATGTACAGAATGCCAATGATTATCTCTACAAATTGTTGAAGAAGGAAATCAAGCGTCAGACTATTTATGAAAAGGCCCTGACGACTATCATCCTTTCTAAGCATGGTGATGCCAAACTTGCAGCACAATATGTGCAGAGCCTAAAGGAGTACACCGTCTTTACAGAAGAGATGGGCCGCTACTATGACACGCCTCGTGCTGGCTATTCGTGGTATGACTATAAGATTCCGACAGAGGTGGCTGCTATTGAGGCCATCCAGATGGTTAGTCCAAAGGACGTCCAGACCGTTGACGAGATGCGTCGTTGGCTGTTGCAGGAAAAACGTACGCAGGCATGGGATACACCCATCAACAGTGTTAATGCCATTTACGCTTTCTTGAAAGGTCAGAATACTTTGGAAACAAAGGACGCTCCAACAGTGCTTGCTATTGATGGCGCACCTATCGAGACTTCAAAGGCTACAGCAGGTGTTGGTTATGTGAAGAGTGCCATTACAGGACCTCAAGGCAAGACATTTACAGCCACGAAGACTTCAGAAGGAACTTCATGGGGTGCTGTCTACGCGCAGTTCTTCCAGAAGACTTCTGATATTGAAGCTTCGCAGAGTGGTATCAAGGTGACACGCGAAATAAGGATGGCAAACGGTCAAAAGCTTACAAGCAATACCCTGAATGTTGGTGACCGTATCAAGATTCGCATGACCATCGAGAGCACGCGCGACCTTGACTTCGTACAGGTCGTCGATCGCCGTGCAGCATGTATGGAACCTGTCAAGCAACTGTCAGGCTATCACAATGGTGCTTATTGCTCGCCCAAGGATAATGCTACCCACTACTTCTATTATGGCATTTCAAAGGGCAAACACGTGATTGAGACAGATTATTATATAGATCGTGCAGGTACTTACGAGACGGGCACTTGCACAGTGGGTTGTGCCTATGCGCCTGAATATAGGGCTACGACACCTTCTATGACACTAAAAGTAAAATAATAATAAATAACGATGATAAGAAAGATTTTCCCTTTACTCCTTCTTACCCTATTCCCTTTTGCTGCCTCAGCTCAGAAACTGGTGGCAGAGAATACTACTGTTGACGTGGGACGTACAGGCTATCAGATGCCTATCACTGCCACCTTCGAGTTTAAAAACAAAAGCCACCGCCATCTGAAGATTTCTGAGGTGCGCCCAGACTGTCATTGCACCAGTATAGAGTTTCCGAAAGAACAGATTGGTGCTGGTGACAAGTTCCAGATTAAGATGACATACGATGCTCGTCAGTTGGGCCATTTTGACCATCAGGCTGCCATTATCAGTAATGCTTCGAACAAACCGCTCTATATCCGAATGAAGGGTGTAGTGCTGGCCGAGTATCAGGATTTCAGTGGTACTTATCCCGTAGAGATGGGTGACCTACGATTGGATAGGGATGCCTTGGAGTTTGATGACGTCAACAAAGGTTTTGAACAGGTACAGGAGTTACATATCTATAATAACGGCACGCATGTGTATCAACCCAACCTGATGCATCTGCCTTCCTATCTGTCTGCTGTCGTAGTGCCTGAACGGCTGGCGCCTAACAGAGCAGGTAAGATTACTGTGACCCTGCACTCTGATAAGTTGCACGACTACGGACTGACGCAGACTGCTGTCTATCTGGCAGGCAATCCTGGTGATAAAGTGAGTCCTGACCATGAGATCAGTGTGTCAGCTGTATTGCTGCCTGCCTTTTTAGAGATGACTGCAGACGAGCGTTTGCGTGCCCCCAAGTTGCAGATGTCGAAGCAGAACATCGACATTGCTTTTGATGGTAAAAAGAAAAAGACAGATGTCATCGAACTGACCAATCAGGGACAGACTGAACTTGATATCTCTTCGCTGCAGATGTTTACAGGCGGATTGACAGTCTCTTTGGGCAAGAGTAAGTTGGCTCCTGGTCAGTCTACTAAACTGAAAGTCACTGCTATGCGCGACGAGTTGTTGAAACTCCGTCGTCGTCCGCGTATCCTCATGATTACCAATGATCCAGACAAAGGAAAAGTCGTTATTAATATCAATGCAAAGTAACCATGGAGCATCCCGAGAATAGTTCAGAATATGCAGGACTGCAGGTGAATAGTGGTGTCGAGCAGCCCAGTATCGTCAATCCTTACTTGAAACGTCAGCGTGTACGTCGTCGTGAACTTACCGCTGCCGAGATGGTTGAGGGTATTGTCAAGGGCGATGTTACCATTCTCTCGCAGGCTGTCACGTTGGTGGAAAGTGTCAATCCCGACCATCAGGCCAAGGCGCAGGAGGTTATCAACAAGTGTCTGCCTTATAGCGGCAACTCCGTGCGTATTGGTATCAGTGGTGTGCCTGGCGCAGGTAAATCTACCAGTATCGACGAGTTTGGTATTCATGTCCTGAAAGAGAAAGGTGGCAAACTGGCCGTGTTGGCTATCGACCCCAGCAGTGAGCGTACCAAGGGCAGTATTCTGGGCGACAAGACACGTATGGAGAAACTGAGCACCCATCCGGATTCGTTTATCCGTCCCAGTCCAACGGCAGGCTCTTTGGGTGGCGTGGCTCGTAAAACGCGTGAAACCATTATTCTTTGTGAAGCTGCTGGCTTCGACAAGATTTTCGTGGAGACCGTTGGAGTAGGGCAGAGCGAGACGGCCTGTCATTCGATGGTCGACTTCTTCCTGCTCATCCAGTTGGCTGGTACTGGCGACGAATTGCAGGGTATCAAACGTGGCATTATGGAGATTTCGGATGGTATCATCATCAATAAGTGCGATGGCGATAATGTGGACCGTTGTCATATGGCTGCCACTAATTTCCGTAACGCCTTGCATTTCTTCCCCATGCCCGAAAGTGGTTGGATGCCTCAAGTGCTTTGCTACAGTGGCTTCTATGGTACGGGCGTCAAGGAGATTTGGGATATGATTTATCAGTATTTCGATTTCGTCAAGCAGAATGGTTACTTCGACTATCGACGTAATGAACAGTCAAAGTATTGGATGTACGAAAGTATCAACGAGCATCTGCGCCTGAACTTCTACAACAATCCGCTTGTCAAACAGCACTTGCAACAAGCTGAATACTCTGTGTTGGCAGGTCAGCAGACCAGTTTTACTGCTGCCCAAAGTCTGCTTGATACCTATTTTGAACAGTTGAAAAATGCTTAATATTGAGATTGACAATGGTAGTGGTTTCTGTTTTGGTGTGACCACTGCGATACAGAAGGCTGAGGAGGAATTGGCCAAGGGTAATAAGCTTTATTGCCTGGGCGATATCGTACACAATGGTATGGAGTGTGAGCGCCTGCGTGAAATGGGACTCATCACCATCAACCACGATGAACTGGCTCAGCTGCACGATGTCAAGGTGCTGTTACGTGCCCATGGAGAGCCCCCTGAGACCTACGAACTGGCTCGTCAGAATAACATCGAGATTATCGATGCCACCTGTCCTGTGGTACTACAACTTCAGAAACGCATCAAAAAACAGTATGACGAGAGTAATCATACCTCTCAGTTCTCAACTCTCAGTTCTCCACAGATAGTCATCTTTGGCAAGAAAGGTCATGCCGAGGTATTAGGATTGGTGGGACAGACCCATTCGAATGCCATTGTTATCGAACATTTCGACGAAGTCAGCCAGTTGGATTTCTCGCGCGACATCTATCTCTATTCTCAGACCACTAAGTCGCTCGACGAGTTTCATCGTATCATCGAATATATCCAGCAGCATATCTCGCCCGATGCTACTTTCCGCAGTTTCGACACCATCTGCCGCTCTGTGGCCAACCGCATGCCAAACATTTCGCAGTTTGCCACCAAGCATGACTTGATACTCTTTGTTTGCGGACGAAAGAGTTCGAATGGCAAAGTGCTCTACAACGAATGCCTGCGTGTTAATCCCAATACCCATCTCATTGAGGGTCCAGACGAAATTAACCCACAGTGGTTGGTTGGTATCCAGACTGTGGGTATTTGTGGTGCCACCAGCACACCGAAATGGCTGATGGAACAATGTCGCGATGCTATCAGCGGGTTGCTTCCTTGAAGCGCTGCATGAGCCATTCTTTCTGTTCAGGAATGGTCATGTTCGAATTGTCTAACTCTATGGCGTCGTCGGCCTTCTTCAGGGGCGACACCTCGCGATGTGAGTCAATGTAGTCGCGCTCTTGCACGTTCTTGAGGATTTCGTCGAAGTTAGCCTCCATACCCTTGCCCTTCAGTTCGTCGTAGCGACGCTTGGCACGAACTTCTGCACTGGCTGTGACGAAGATTTTCAGTTCGGCATCAGGAAATACCACCGTACCGATGTCGCGACCATCCATCACGACACCTTTATCCTTACCCATTTGTTGCTGTTGGGCTACCATAGCCTCGCGTACAAATCCCAGCGTGGCAATAGGACTGACATGGTTTGATACTTCCATCGTGCGGATTTTGTCCTCTACCAGTTCGCCATTCAGATAGGTGTCTGGACGTCCCGTCTCTGCATTAAACTTAAACGAAATCTGGATGTTGTGCATCTGTTGGCGCAACTCGTCCTCCTTGATGCCGTCGTCTGTAAACAAGCCGTTGCGTAGGGCATAGAGTGTTACGCTACGATACATGGCACCCGTGTCGACATATACATAGCCCACCTCGCGGGCCAAATCCTTGGCCATCGTGCTTTTACCGCACGAACTGTGGCCGTCAATAGCTATTGTAATCTTTTTCATATTTTCTTAACTCTTAATTATTAATTACAAGACATACGTTGCATTGATTAATAATGAGGAGGCAGATACATGGTATTTGGCATAGCCGACGTTCAGCTTGAAACGCTGCAACTGGATGCCACCGCCTAAAGATAAACCTGCGCCGTGACTCGATTCACCCTCGCTGTCTTTAATCTTCATTTCGCTGGAACGACGGAAGTTATAACCTGCCGACACATAGAACTGCGTGCTTAGCATCAAGTCGCCGCCAATGGCCAGATGTTTGATGAAACCTTGGTCCCAGTTGTTGAGGCGTGACAGCGTAGCCGAGAGCCGTAGTGGTGAACCGATAAGCCGTTTCGTAACACCAACTTGCAAGTCCAGCGGTATGCGTTCAAAGTCATCGTCGTAGGCTTTAATCTGACCTCCTAAGTTCTTGGCAACAGCTGACAACGACCATCCCGTTTCTTCGTTTAGATAGTTTGCTCCCAAATCTATAGCGACTGCTGCCGACGAATAGCTGCCGATGGTCGACGAGATATAACGTGCCGTGATACCTCCGCTGAAATTGTTGCCCAGCAGATAGGTAAACGTTGCTGCCAGTGCAATGTCTTTGGCAGAGAAGTCACCTTGCTCGATGTTTTCTGCGGTCGTCTGCTTCATCTTGCCATAATCCATATATTGGGCCGATACACCCCATGTGGCACGCTCCTTCCATGCCCTCACAAACGAGGCTGATGCCGTTTTGCATCCCTCCATATAGGTCATGTAGTTCAGGTTCAAACTTTTGTCTGTCACCCCGGCAATCAGTGCTGGATTATGGAATATGAGTGTTGGGTCGTCGTCGTTAATCGAGATGTTGTCACCTCCCAGTGCCGCCACATGTGCACTCACGGGCAGTCGCAGAAAGCTGTAAACTTCCTGGCTCTCCTGTGCCCATGTTATGAGGGCTGAAAGGATGAATATAACAACAAAAACACCTTTTTTCATCTAATTTTCTATAAATGTCCTGCAAAGATAACAATAAATTCTTAATTCTTAACTCTTAATTCTTATTTTATTTGTACCTTTGCCAAAAAATTGGCGAGGCACAATAATTAAACGTAGCATCGCGCATTTTATTGCACTGGAGATGGAACAAAAAAAGACACAACGGGCTGATGTCGACCAACGTCGTACCACAGGATTTCTCTTGGGGCTTATCTTTGTTCTGTCCATTTTCTATGTCGCATTGGAGTGGAATAGTGTAGATTCTGGTGATGATATTTCGCCCATCGACCTCGACGAGCTCATGCATGAAAGTGAATTGGTGCCTATGTCCAACGAGGAACTGACCCAGCGCATTGAAGATAAAAAGGAGGCGCAGAAAACCGAACAACTTCATGTGGTTGACGACCAAGTGGAATTGCAGCCTGATGACGTTGAACCTGCTATTGAAGGTGAGGGAGATGACGACGAGCAGTTGTTGGCAGAGTTGCAGGAGGAGGAAGATAAGGCTTTGGCTCCCCTCAATGTCGATCCTAACAATCCCCTTAACTTCCATATCGTCGAGGACTTGCCCAAATATCCTGGTGGAGCCGTCGAGTTCATGAAGTGGCTTACGCGTAATCTGCAGTATCCTGCCGCTGCACGCAATCGTAAGACGCAGGGCAAGGTGGTCGCAGTATTCTACGTCGAGAAGGATGGTCGTATCACGGGTATCAGCATCACCAAGTCGTTGTCGCCCGAATGCGATCGGGAGGCGCTACGTGTGTTGAACAAGATGCCTAATTGGGAACCTGGCATTCAGAACGACCAACCCTGTCGCACCAAGGTCAGCATTCCCATCGTGTTCAAGTTATAATGTCGAAATGTCGAAATAACGAAATAAAAGAATATGAAACAACTCTCATCTGACGAAATCCTGAAAAAGGTCAACGACTTTCTTGTAAGTTTGCCTTACGACCGCAAACCTGCTTCGCTCTATGAGCCTGTACAGTATGTGTTGGCTATAGGTGGCAAACGCATCCGTCCTGTATTGACGCTCCTTGGCTACAACCTATGGCGCGAACAGCCAGAGGACATCCTTATGCCTGCTATTGGTTTGGAGACCTATCATAACTATACCCTTCTTCACGACGACCTTATGGACAATGCCGATGTACGTCGTGGACAGATGACGGTACACAAGAAGTGGGACGCCAACAAGGCCATTCTCTCGGGCGACTCTATGCTTGTGTTGGCCTATCAGCGTGTAGCTCAGGTGCCAGCTGATAAGTTGCAGCAAGTGCTCGACCTTTTCACCATTACAGCACTTGAGATTGGCGAGGGACAGGAATACGACATGTCGTTCGAGACCCGTAACGACGTTACTGAGGATGAGTATATTGAGATGATTCGTCTCAAGACTTCCGTCCTGCTGGCTTGCGCATTGAAGATGGGTGCAATCTTGGCTGATGCACCAGAGGCTGATGCCGAGCGTCTTTATCGTTTGGGCGAACAAATCGGATTGGCCTTCCAGTTGCAGGATGATTTACTTGATGTCTATGGCGACCCCAAACTGTTTGGTAAGGCCGTTGGTGGCGATATAGCCAGCAACAAGAAGACTTACATGTT
>Ga0265298_10002965_pt1 | contig 22961 bp, 14 predicted proteins | sample AusTroGonzalo_MG_3_FD_193486 | JGI IMG/M metagenome (GOLD analysis project Ga0265298, IMG submission 193486) | Bovine rumen microbial communities from tropical cattle in Woodstock, Queensland, Australia - Gonzalo_01 | ecosystem: Host-associated > Mammals > Digestive system > Stomach > Rumen ...
GGTTCCAATACTGCGAGTTAAAATCAGCCTCTGTCGCTACACCGAGGTCACCCAAACCTGCCGCACGTGCATCCGGTGCGATAGACAGAGATGGCATAGAGGTGATAAGCGGGTTCATTTCATCTGCCACGGGGCTAGTCGATTGAGCTCGTAAGGTCACAGCGCACAATACGGCTGCCAGGGAAATAAGAATTTTTTTCATTTTAATTATGTTTGATTTTTATTAGTCTTTTGACTTTTGTCTTTCGACATTCAACTTTATACTTTAAACTTTCAACTTTAATCAGCGATTTGCTTCATAGGCATCATTAAGCATCTATATTAAACATTCAAATTATTTCGTAACAATGATTTTTCCCGATGTAGAGCTGTATTTGCTGGACGCGGATTTGATCTTCACGTTATACAAATACACGCCGGGCTGCAATCCGAGTGCGCCCAAATTGATGGACACGGCGTCCGGATTGTCTTGGGTGCGACTCCAAACCATTTGGCCGCTAACAGTGTAGAGGTAAAGCTCTGTTTGCAGCAACTCGTCCGGCTGGTCGTAATTGACGATGAGGTTGACGATACCGGTTTGTTGTACCGGGTTAGGATAGGTCATCACCGAGCGGATAGAAGGCTCCAAACCGCCATCGACGATGAAATTAAGGCTCTGCGTCGTACTGTTATTGAGCAAGTCCCAAGCTCGGAATGTCAAACTGTGACGACCGTCAGGCAGCGCTTCCATCAGATAGCTGACTTGTCCCTCTTGATAGCTGTTGTTAGACGCCGTGAAATATTCGTTGAGCGAATAGATTTGTTTCGGGTCGTCATCGATGATCAGCATCAAGTCATGGCCAATACCTGCGCCGGCGGTGTTGATACCGCTCTCGTCATACAGTTCAGCAAAGAACCTCGGTGTAGCATAGGTCTTGTCTCCGCTTCGGAACGAAGGTGTATTCAGATAGATAGTCATCTGCGGACCCAGCGTATCGGCCGCCAGTATATTGCCCGTTCCGCCGACGATGAAGTCCTCGAAATGGCCTATCGCTTCGGCTAACTCCACGCTATCGCCCGTATACGCATAATACACAATACGACCGTTACCGAAATTATACCGGATATCTTTAGGCACCATGAAGGTGTAGTTGAACTTACCTTCTTTGACATCCGTGGCGCCGGTGAAGATGATAGACGGATAGTCGTTATAGGAAACCACCTCCGGCTCGCCGCCTACATTATCGTTGTCGCGCGTTGGTATGGTCTGCATCTTGTCGTAGATAGTGATATCGACCTTGCCTTCAAAATCGTCCACAAGCAGGCTGTCTTCGTCAATGATCTGTCCCTCTACGTGCTGTACACTCAACGCGTTGAGCGTGTCGATCTCGGTCGTTGTCTGGACTTGGTATTGCGTGGGGTAGTTCAACCGGATAGCCGGGTCACCCAACAAGATATAAGCCAATTTGTTTTCGTCGGAGTTCAGTTTGTTTTTGCCGATAGCAATCGCTTCGCCTAAGGTCATATCGTAATGGAACACATCCTTGTGACCGAACAGCGTGTCACACACGGAGCGGTTGAGGTTCGTGTTCTGCGAAGCATAAACGGTACGGGTAGCGGAGAAGACAGCTACCGCACCACCGTTCGGATTCAGTACTGCCGCTTCGGCTGAGCAGCGCTTTCCGGCGTCGCATTGTGCGAAGTTACAGGTGGCAAAGAACCAGAATGCCAGATTGCGGTTGGTCATCGATTCGATATCTTTGAGATTCAGAATCGACTCATTGGTAATGGCGTTGTAACCGCCGTGACCCGAATAGTCGAACAGCAGCACGCCGTTCTTGAGCAGGTTCAACACGCGGTTCTTAGCCAAAGGATAACTCTCGCCGCTCGCGTTCACCTCCTGCGGATAAGCGTCCAGGAAAATCTTATGTACCACGAAATCCGGATTCTTGACGCGCACCAGTTCTGCGCTCACTTCGGATGTCTTCGTATGCGTGCCGTTCTCGCCGTCGTCCGCCAGATACATCAATTGCGTTTTCCATTTGCCCGAAGTCTCATTCTTGATATATCGTATCAGTTTGTCCACGGTGGTACGCGCTTCCTCCACGCTTTCTACCGGCAAACGGCCCACACCGATGTCCATACGACCTTGCGTATCGTACATTCCTTCGCTGTCATCCAGGAATCCAAAATAGTCATCCGTAGCATAAGCTTTCACTTCATTAACCGAATTGCGAGCCTGATAAGTCAGCAGTATACTGGAACCGGAACCGGGCAGCAGCTTGCGATTGTCGAACGTACCGTGTCCCATCAGCAGCAGCCAACGCGGTTTGGCATCCGCTTCGTTCTCTTCTGCGCGGTCATAGAGCATCTTCATCAACCAACGATAAGCCGTTGCATCCGGCGTACCGGAGGAGAACTCATTATACACTTGTTGGTCAGTAACAACAGCCCATGTGATTGCTTGTTTCTCTTCGTGCGCCTTGGCCAAATCGCGAGAAACCTCTTCGTATCCTTCCGGACAAATGATCACGTAGTCGATATTATGTAACGCGTGCAAGTCCTGATTGGCTACGTTGCCTACTACCTCCGCGCGAATGAAATCATTGCCGTTGGGATTGACCGCTATGTATTCGTGCAAACCGTCCGCTTGGGTACCCATCCAAATCAATGTGTCGTGGCTTAACTGAGTTGACATTCGGTGAATGGAAGCCAAGTCAGTGACATCCCATATCTGCGTGGAGGCATCGGCATTCGCCAAATGGAACCGTACCGGATAGTCCGTATTACGGTTAACCAACGTGCGGACGCCAAGGTAACTACCTGTCATGCGCAGAGCGCTGGGTGTCGTTATCTCAATATAATTAAGCCATCCCAAAGCACTCGCAGCAGGGGTCTCGAAGTGCAATTTTACTTGCTGCTTGTTCTCCACCGCGGTACCGGTCATGTTAATCAAACCGGTGACACCAAAGGTATAGTGGTCGGCAGTTGCGCCAATCTTTACCGAGCGCTCCGAAGAGCCGTTCAGCGTAGCGGTGAAAGTAGAAGTAGAAGAACTGCAGGCTGCCAAATCAATGTACATGGTGTTGTTCTCGCCGTCTATCGCATTCGGCGTGGAGAAAGTAAATGTACGGATGTTGGCGGATGAAGTGAATTGCTCGCCGTAAAAGGTCTGACCGCCGCCCGAGATACCGGCACGGTCAATCAAGTTGATAGAGTCTTTGTCCTGCACCTGATAATACGGATAAGTCGTTACATCCGTTGCTTCTGCCTCATTGATAACTTCTATTTCAAGCTCTGCCGGCGCCATTAATGCTCCTGCATCGTCTGAAAGCAGATAATAGCCGTAATTGGAGTAAGTGTTCTTAGTGTGCGTAAAACGCGTACCGTTGTAGGTCCAGCGAATCGGACCCTGTACATAGAATAGTACATAGTCTTCCCCCATATATACCGGCACTTGGGGAAGATCATCGATCTTGGTTTTCAGAAAATTCTGCTCCATCTGTGCGCCGCCGAAACCGTACACGCGCAACTGTTGCGGATTAAGCCCCGCACTACGCAACTCGTCGAAAGTCATTCGACACACACCGGTCTCGCCGACACGGATCTTTACCCAATGGCCGTTCGCCAACACCGAGTGGTCAGCGTACGTATGAATGCCTGCTGCTGCCGGTAAACAGAATAGGGCAGACAAAAGTATGAACAGAACTTTTTTCATTTGATCTTACAATATAATTTTTCTTCTCCGTCAATCATGACGCGGATTATTTCTTCTTTGTTTACAAGCCGCGGTGCTTGCTTCTTTTGGATGTATATCAGGTCTCCCTGTCGGATTGTCATTACTTTGCTCGCTTCTGCTATCGCTTCCTCCGGCGTTAGGACTAAATGGTCCTTCGTCCATTGTCCATTGTCCATTGTCCAATCTCCGATCGCCAGCGAATAATCGAACGCTATGGCTTTGGTCCAAGGATGTCCCGCTTTCTGCGCCTCGCGAAGGATGTCTAACGCTACAAAGTCTGCTCCGGGGGCGATGGCGTCATAGTATCTGTCGGCAAACTTAGCAGCAATCTCTTTGCCTAAACGGCTGATTCGCAATATAATACATTCTGTGACACCTAACTCATTCGTCCAATCGGGAATGAACATCGGCTTGCGGCCGTTCAGCAGGCAACTATCCCCTTTGAGCACCATTTCATACCCCGATTCACGATATATGAAGCCGATGATTTTCATTCAATCCAACAAAAAGCGTGCAAAGTTACGAAAAAATTTTCACATATGCAAATATTTTAGGAAAAAGTGTACTTTTTCTTAAAAAATCTCACTTCTAACAGCGTAGCGGTCTAACAGTGCAACGGTCTAACAGCGTAGCGGTCTATTTCGCCCTGATAAATAACTGCACCGGTGTTCCGGTAAAGTCCCACCACTCACGCAACTTGTTCTCCAAGAAACGACGATACGGTTCTTTCACGTACTGTGGCAGGTTGGCAAAGAACACAAACGTCGGTATCTGGGTGTTCGGCAACTGGGTGCAATACTTGATCTTGATGTATTTGCCTTTCCAAGCGGGTGGGGGATAGTTCTCGATCAGCGGCAGGAACTTATCATTCAATTGCGCGGTCGGAACTTTCTTGTTTTTGTTCTCATACACGTGTATAGCCGTTTCCACTACCTTGAAGATGCGCTGCTTCGTCAAAGCGCTTGTGAAGATGATCGGGAAGTCTGTAAACGGTGCAATTCGTTCGCGAATAGCCGATTCATATGCTTTTATGTCTGCGTTCGTTTTACTTTCGATCAAATCCCACTTGTTGACACACACTACCAAACCCTTCTTGTTTTTCTGAATGAGCGAGTAGATATTGAGGTCTTGCGCCTCAATGCCGCGCGTCGCATCAATCATCAAAATGCATACATCGCTGTTCTCTATCGCACGAATCGAACGCACCACAGAGTAGTACTCCTGGTCTTCCGTCACTTTCGCTTTTTTGCGGATGCCGGCCGTGTCCACGAGGTAGAAGTCTTTGCCGAACTTGTTATAGCGCGTGTAGATGCTGTCGCGCGTCGTGCCGGGTATATCTGTCACGATCGTACGCTCCTCGCCGATAAACGCATTCAAAATACTCGACTTACCTGCATTCGGTCGGCCAACGATGGCAAAACGCGGTAACTCTTCCAGTTCCTCGTCGCTGTCGTCTTCTTTGCGGAAACGACTTACCACTTCGTCTAACAGATCGCCTGTTCCCAAACCGTTCTCGGCGGACACAATGAACGGCTCGCCCAAGCCCAGTTTATAGAACTCCGCTGCGCCGTATTGGTTCTCGAACGTGTCCACTTTGTTGACCGCCAGAATAGTCGGTTTCTTGGCTTGCCGGAGCAAATGTGCCACTTCGGTGTCAAACTCGGTTACACCTTGGTTCACATCCACAACCAGCAGCACCACATCCGCTTCGCGTATCGCCAAATCCACTTGACGGTTGATTTCGGACTCGAAGGTGTCGTCGCTGTTTACTACCCAGCCTCCGGTGTCGATGACCGAGAACTCGCGTCCGCACCATTCGGCTTTGCCGTACTGACGGTCACGCGTCGTACCGGCTGTATTCATCACTATCGCCCGACGAGTGCCCGTCAAGCGGTTAAAAAGGGTCGATTTCCCAACATTAGGACGTCCCACTATAGCCACAATATTCGCCATAGACATTTACAATTTAATCATTTACAATTTACTATTTATTTTTCGCAGTTTCCGCAGCCGCTGTCGCAGCTCTCGCAACTGTCTTGTCCGCAGTGACCGTGGCATTTGCCGCAGTGATGCGGGTTTCTGATTGCTTTGAGTTCGCCTTCCGTCACGTCACGGATAGCGAGGATGGTACCTTTGAAATGCAGATCCTCACCGGCATAAGGATGATTCAGATCAATCGTTACCTGATCGTCTGTGATCTCGCACACTTGTGCCTTGACGATCTGACCGTCCACCGTGTTCATCGGTACGATAGCGCCCACGTACACGCGCTCTTCATCGAACTCGCCGTCGCCGTTGAAGAACATCTTCTTGGGCAGATCCATCAAGCCTTCCTGAATATACTCGCCATAAGCGTCTGCCGCAGGCAGCACAAAATCAAACGTGTCACCGACTTCTTTGCCTGCCATCTGCGCTTCAAACGCCGGCAACATCATTCCTTCGCCTTGACACCAGGTTAACGGAGCCTCTTCGGTGGCTTTTTCCATTAACTCTTCTTTGCCACCTTCGCCGTTGATATACAACTCGTACGTGGCACTAACTACTTTTAACTTCTCTATCATAACTCTAAACTTTAAACTTTCAACTCTCAACTTTCAACTATCAACTCTCAACTATCAACTACCACCAATCCGTACGTCCGTTGGTGGACTGATTGCTATTCTTATCGTATTTGAGGTCGCTCAATATAGAGGCATTGACTCCTATATGGAACGTGTAACTTTGGAATTGTCCGATCGGGTTGATGCTGGCAGTCATGTTCCAGCAGTGCAAGTCGCGACTGATATTGAACGTACACGCGGTTACCTTCTTGTAATCGAAGTTATAGGTCATGTTGGCGCTCACTTTCCATCCTTTGCCCAAACCGATTGACCCGTTGAGACTCAAGTACTGGGAGAACTGCATCTTGTAGTACATCTTCTCGTAGTCGAACGTACTTCCGGGGGCGTAGGCCAGCGAGTAGTTGATGGACAGACTCCAAGGAATCTCCGTCTTCACGTATCCGTCGTCCACTTGCTCGTCTTTCTTGGAGTTGTTCTTTGCGTTGCGGTCCATGCCGTTTCCGTCTTTCTGGATGGGGGACATCGTTACGGAAATTTCCGTCGATGGGTCCGGATCCGGTGGGGTGGTATCGGAACTGCTCTGGGTTCTCTTGCCGTTGATCTTGTCGCGCCAGCGCTTGATGACCTGATTAGACAGCGTATAACTGAAACTCCACCGTAGTCCGCTCCAGTGCGGGAAACGACCGTTATGCCAGTATTGCTTGTTCGTGCGCACAGGAGTGCCCAACGCATTCAACTCGTACATATACGGATCCAGCGTCGTGTTGAGGTTCAGCGTGTAATTGTTCAGATACGGGAATTTAAGACGCAGGTTCACTTGGAACAGACTCCAATTCATCGAATCGACGGCGAAGTTATAGCCACCGGTCACGCTGAAGTTATCAATCAGGCTCACTACTTTGAACGGCACTTTACCCGTGGTATCGGCTTTGTTGACGATCTTCATCTCGAGGTTATTTGCCACGCCGAAGTTGAGGGTAGCCGACATGCCCGGCGAAGCCGTACCGTACGGACCATTCGAGAAGCGCGAATAAGTCTGATGCTGGTACACCGGATTGCCCTCATCGTCTGTTTTCTGAATCTTACGACCCGTGATCGAATCCGTTCCGCTATAGACCGGCTGGTCGTAAGCACCGTAGTAGCCCCAGAAATTCGTGCTGAAATCAGGATGATAGGTCATACTGATCGTCGGCGTGATCACATGACGGAATTTCTCTACTTTGCTGTTCGGGAACAGTTTCTTCAGCGGCGTGTAGAAACCGTATAGCTTTGTATTCAGGCTCACCCCCACATCAAAATCAAACACGTTGAAGAATCCCGTAGTCGTGTCCATCGCCAAAGCTTGTGCTTCTTCGTCCCACCTGCGGTCAATGCGCGAGAAATACATGCGGTCGCGCAAACTGATCTGAGGCGTGATGGTCAGGTATTTGAGCACCGTGAAACTGGCATTGATCGGAAGCGAATGACTCAGACCGGTCTGCCAATCGCGGAAGAAATCCGACGTGAGGAAATCTTTCTCTTTGATGCTGCTCACGGCAATCTTACCGTTCATCGTATAACTCATCTTGATCTTCTCGTACCATTGCTCTTTACCGCTCACGCGCCCCTTGCGTTTGAGCGTTGCCTGACGCCATAACTTGAAGGGGTAGATACTGCTCATGTTCACTGCCAACTGCGGTGCGGTCAATGAGATCGTAGAGTCTTTCGTGCGCTGGGTGAGAGACGCGTTCATACTCAAACTCCACGGACTGTCCGGAAAACGCTGCGTGTAGTTGACCGTACTGCTCTTGGTGTTCTCCGAATACAAATCGGGGTTGTAATAACTGTTGATGTTACTGCGGTTATAACCGCTCGTTGCGAAGTTCACGCTCGCCGAGAACGTGCAGTACGGATTCGCCTTGGCATCCTGCGAGTGGGTCCATTGCACGCTGAAGTTCTTGCTCACCGCATGATCCGGCATGCCTTTCTCGCTTGTCACATCATTACGGTAGTTGATGCTCAGGTTACCCGAGAAATGATACCGCCATAGGTATTTGGAAGCCGCACGTATCGCCCACGTACCGCGTGTGTAGATATCGCCGGTCACCTCCAAATCCAAGTAGTCGCAAATGGCAAAATAGTATCCTAAATTGCTCAAGTACAAACCGCGGGTGTAGTCATCGCCGAAATTAGGCATAATAATACCGCTCGAATACTGATTGGTGAAGGGGAAGAATCCGAACGGAATGGCCAATGGCAGCGGCACATCGCCCACCACCAGATAAGCCGGACCCGCAGCGATATATTCGCCGGGCTTTACTTTCGCTTTGGTCATCTGCAAGTAGAAATGTGGGTGGTCATGGTCGTCGCAAGTGGTATATTGACCGCCGGCCATCATCATCTCGTCATTGCCTACTTTCTTCGTCTTGTCCGCAATGATATAACCCTCGCCTTGCTGCGTCACGACATGGCGGATATAGCCTTTCTGCGTCTTGATGTTATAGGTGATCTCATTCGTCTCGTATTCATCGTTACCCTGTTTGAAAACCGGCTTACCGACCCATTCGTAGTTCAAACTATCATATACGCCGCGGGCATAGATCTGACTGCTGTCAATATTCATGCGGATGTATTCGGAGGTCAACTCCATTGACTCGTATTTCAATTCACCCTTACCGTGCAGGTACGCAGTACCGTTGGCCATCATCACCATCGAATCCGATGACTGATAATGAACCGGCGCCTTCAACTCATCTGCCATTGTCGTCCAACAGCAGAGCAGAAGCATTATCCATACTATGTGTACACGCACGCGCACAATACGCCAAATTAAAAACGGCTACAAAATTACTACAAATATTTGGAATATACAAGATTTTTAGCAAAAAAATCAGTCTAAGCTTGCTTAAGCGTGTTTTTTTTGCTAAAAAACTTGTTGTTCGCACGACTGTGCGAACGTAAATTCGGCGGGAACCCGCTTGCGGGAGGGCCGAAGTTACAACTATTTTGTCTCTATTTTATCGTACTTCCTGCCCGGTAACGGAATAGATTTTTCCGTCTCGTTCAATGACGATATGCCCGTTACGCAGCATCTTTGTTGCAGAAACGAGATGCTGTTCGTCTGAGGACTGCTCGACTGCGGTAGGAACATAAGGCTCGGTGCGGTTGACCCACATGGCGTATCCGGGGCCTTTGGCTACCAACTGATAGTCCGACAGCCACCAATAATCACCGTCGGAAGAGTGCGTCGTCCGGTTGCCTAATTGCAGAATCAACCAGCCGTATTTACCCTTTATCGTACACTGATATCCGTTCTCATCGGCGCTCTCGTCGGATACCGGACTCTCGGAGTGTACACCGGCTAATTTACGCGCCTCTATCATCGGTTTGAGTGCCTCTTTGTATTGGTACCAATGCGGGTAGAACACGCATGGTACACCGGGCATGCCCAATAGGAACGCATTGGCCTGCAGCAGGCGGTCTTTCAGTTCTTCGGTCATCGATTTATTACGGCCTCCGAACTCATTCTCGTTGTCCGGGCGCATGAACCAATCGTGGCTCTCAATGAATGTCACGGCGTATTTGGCGTAGCCGCGACCCAAGAGCCCGCTGCCTTGGCATTTGCTGTAGTTGAAGCCCGCTATCGCATCGAACGCCTGCCATTTAGTTTGAAAATCCAGTGCCATCAAGTTGCGGTTGGCCTGCTCGATCTCAGAGATGATACGGTCATCGCCGTTATAACTCTCCATGAACGCTATCTCAGGCTTCGACGCTTTGTTGTAGTTGTCGTGGTGCCAGTTATTGAATCCGTCGCCTTTGTCATAGCGGAAACCGTCGTATTTCATCACCTTACGCATCCATTTGAGGTAGGCTTTGAACATCTCCTGCACATATACTTTGTCGTGCGACCAGTCGCGCGCGCCATCCCAGTTTTCGCCGTCGTCATAACTGCCGGTGGCCTTGCCCCAACAATCTCCGGCACCCTCTTTGGCCCAATCGGCATTCATCTCGTCATTCGCGCATATATACGATGCGTCGGGATAAAATTTGCCGAACTCACCAAAGTCCATTTCCGGAAAATCACACCAACTGTTCCACCCCGCACAGTGATTAATCACAATATCTGCCACTACCTTAGCGCCGCTGTTATGCAGCGCTGCAATCAGCTGCTCCAACTCTTGGCGCGTACCCCAGTTGGAGTTCTGGTTGCTGTATTGTTTGGGGTGATATCCCATGCCGTCTCCATAAGCCGAAGGCGGCAACCATACGTAGTCGAAATACTTGCCGATCTCCTTTGCCTGAGGCAGTAAGGTGTTCCATCTCGTGTCGCCGAAACGATCTACACCCGGAGCATCGGCTTTGTACGATTCATTGAAAAAAGCCTGCATCAGTACCGCTTCGCATTGTCCGGGTACCGAACCCGTATAGACCGTGGCATAGTCTTCGCCTTCACCGCATCCGCTTCCGTTGCCGATATACAGCTGATCTTCTCCGTATTTGAGCTTGATATAGCAGTCGTAACAGCCCGTGACCGAAGCGTTATAGTGATCGCCGTCGTGGGTAAAACCTTTGACCGAATACTGATCCAGATTAACCGCCCATACGTCTCTTGCTACCGCATTGCATAGCTGAAAACGGTCGCCTGCTTTGAAAGGCACATGTGCCAAGTACTCGTCGTACTGGCCGGTGTTACTGTCTTTACCGCGGTAGTCCGCAGCAAAATACGTCTTCCCGTTCACCAAAATGCCATAACTCTCTGCATGTAAACCCATTATGCAGAATAGTAGCGCCACTATAATCCCGATTCTCCTCATCTTCTTTCAACTATCAAGATTTGACTTTGTCAAATAATCGTGCCCTTCAGGGCTAAGAACTTTCAATCACATATTCGCATTGTAATATCTCGCCTGTCCGGTTACTTCTTCTCCCAGCCATTCCGGGCGTTCGAAGGGTTCGTGCTCGTCGCCTAACTCGATCTCCGCCAAGGCTGTTCCTTGCAGCTTTCCGCTATGGAATACATCGACTTCCCAGCATCGCTCTGCACCGTTATACGGCGGGGCAGGAACGATGTAACGCGTCTTGATGATGGGCTCCGGAAGGCATAACGCCATCAGTTCCTGTGCATCCGCTAACTCGATCTCGCGCTCCCATTCAAACTTAGCCAGTCCCGGGCGCAACTTACCGGATTTAATAGTAAGGAACGCCTGCGCGTCGCGGATACGCACGCGTATCGTCTTGTTCATGTCCTTGCAAAGGTAGCCCTGCTGAATCTCATAGGCACGTACCGAATGCGTTTTGAAATCGTCCGAACAAACCAAAAACTTACGCTCTATTTCTGTGTTTTGAGACATAAAAATCGAATTTCGCTGCAAAATTACAACTTTTTTGCGACATAAACAAAAAAAAGTGAAAAAAAAAGTACATTTTTCTTGCGTATGTCAAAAAAAAGCAGTACCTTTGCACCCGCTTTTGAGTTTAAGCACAAATTTTTCCCTTTTGGGGCCCCCGATGTAGCTCGAAGAGATGCAGTGGGGAAAGCGTAGCACAGAACGTAGCGCTATCACGAGTGCAGAGCACGAAGTCGCGCGAGTTCTGATGCAAGCGAAAGGAAGGGTGGGTGAGTGGCTGAAACCAACAGTTTGCTAAACTGTCGTACGGGTAACTGTACCGGGGGTTCGAATCCCCCCTCTTCCGCTTAAAAAGAAAATAGGAACCATAAAGGCTCCTATTTTTCTTTTTAGAGAAGGCGGAGGGCCTTCTCACCCTACGGTCGGGGGTTCTCCGCCGCTTCGCTCTGTCGATTATTGCCTGCGGCAATTTTCAAATCCCCCTCTACTTTTCTTTGTGAAAGAGTTTTCGAATGACTTCCCGTAGGCGTGAGAAGAGGTTCATATAGAACTCCCATTCCCGTGTGACGTTATCAATCTGACATTGCATACGTACGCGTTGAAGATCCGCGTTGTGCTCCGCTTCGATGATTTTCAGCGCCAACTCTTCTTCGCTCCTAATCTGCTTCGAGAGCAGTTTAATAAACGGATGAACGAATAAGGGTTTGCGGCATACGATAGCCAGAATGATGATCACTATATACGAACAGCCGATAATCAGGGCTGCTGCCCAAACAGGCATATAGATGGCCATTGCATCGATAGCCGCTACGGCACCGAACGTGAACAATGCCAACGCACACAGCACCACGGTGAGAATCATCAGAAACAAACCCAACACACGGCTGACGATACCGATCAGGCGAAGCCTGCCGATATTTCCCAACGACCGGCTGTATTCGGTCAGTTCTTCCTTAGCTTGATTCAAAACCCCGTTAGCCATCTTAAGCCTCCTTTGCGGCTTTTGCTTTGCCGATACGCTTTTCTACTTCCTTCTTTACTTGATTGCTCAGGTCTTCCGCGCGTTTCTTGGCTTCATTGGCCAATTCAGCAATCTCGTGGCGTACTTCTTCGCCGTTCTTCGGGGTTAACAGCAATGCAGCTACTGCACCTGCCAGGGCTCCTCCTACAAACAGAGCCGCTCCTTTGAGTAAGTTGTTCATAATGTAGTGATTTTAAGGGTTAATGTAATTCGTCTGCAAAGATACAACAAAAATTGTATATATGCAAATTTTTTTTGAAATAATGATACTTTTTTTTGTTTTTTAGAACAAATAGCCCATTTTGACGTAGAAATTCGCCAGTTTTTGGTTATCTCTCAAGTCAATAGGCATTCCCCAGTCAGCCGACAGCACAAAGTTCTCGTTCATGCCCACTTTCAGTCCTACGCCGGCCGTCATATGCGGCAGATAGGCATTCTTGTCCTTGGTGTCAAAATAGGTGTCATAATCGTCGCCGTTTGCTTTCATGGCCGCCAATAAGTCGTAGTATTTGCCGTTGGAGTGGGTATTCACCAACTCGTTCAGGTCATACGGCTGCGTGATAACGCCGAGATCGAAGAACGGGTTGAGGCCCACATAGAAATGCTGGCGACCGATATCGAAATTGACGAGACGGAAACGGAACTCAACGTTCGCAAACGCAAAGCCGTTCGCCAGAATACGATTCGCCATCATGCCGCGGATCGAGTTACCGCCCCCCAGTCCTTCGTAATACACGCGCTGGATGAACAGCGTGTTCATGTAGTTGTTCATATAGAACGGCGATAGGCCGGCAATGAGGTTCTGCACGCCGAGACGATAAGCAAACGTGATACGGTTGATGCCTTTTTTGTCTTTGAAGCACGGTACGTAATGGCGGAAGGTGAAGTTGAACTGCAAGTGGTTATAACCCGCCGTTGCCTGGTTGCCGTACGCGGCATTGAACGCAGCCGTGTAGGTGAAGAACAAGTCCGTATAGATACCCTTGTTCGGTCCCTGACGTTTGTCGCGTGTATCATACGTGATACCGCCGCGCAAGTACGGATGCCAGCCGCCATTCATCTCATCCGCACCGATCAAACCCCACTGTTTGTACTTGTCATACAGCAGTTCCTGATTAGGATTCAACGCTTTCTGCTCCCAGTTTTGTTTACTGGGGTCGTACTCGTTCTTGCCGTTCAGCATGCTGATATTGCAGTCATCGACCAGATAACCTAACACACCAAGCCCGGCATTCCATTTTAGGTTCTTGTAAATCGTTCCTTCGATATCGCCTGCCACACGAATCAGGTCACGTTTGTACTTGTAGTACACGCGGGTGCGGTATTCCGTATATTCGGGGTGATCAACGATATATTGAGGATCACTGGCTTTCTTGCTCCAGTTATGCCAATTATAGTGATACCTCGACTCGTAGCCGTTGAAGCCGTAGAAATCGCACATGGCGTCCGGCAGATAGGTCGCGTCCAGCGTCAGACGATAACCCGGAATCAAGTACTTCGAGTCGTAGTTGATACGAAAGATACCGTGATGCTTGGTCGTGTACGCCCCTTCGAAATACAGCGAATGGATGTACTCCGGGTACTGCTTGCCGTCGCCGTAGTAGTAGATATTGGTCAATATACCGCCCTGAAAACCATAATCGGCATCATAGGCAACAGACGGCAAAATACCGAAGTTCCAACCGGTCTTGATCTTGTTTCCCAACGAGTCCACTTCCTGCGGTTTCTTTTCCCGCTTCGCATAAGCCGGAACAAGGAACAAAGAACAAAGTACTATAAGTAAATATCTTTTCATTTTTAATTTTTAATTCTTAATTTTTAATTCAAAATATAAGCAATCGCGACGCCTAAGTATGTACCGATGGCGTATCCGACGAGTCCGATGGCGATACCCGAGATCAGCACCTTCTTGTTTTTCATCGCTCCCACTACCGGCGGCACGAAAGGCGGTGAGCAGAGCAAAGCAATCTGACTGACGCAGAACAGGTCACCGCTCACGTGCATGATACGGCAGAGCAATAAGTGCAGGCATGCCGCTACCACCATTACCCATGCCACAAAACCGCCGATCATCAGACTTCCGCCGTTCACGCTGTGGATATCGAACAGCGAAGCGACGATGACCGAGAAGATAAGGATGAAGAACATACCTAACTCAAAGGTCTTCGGCAGTTCACGCACTTTCTTGAAGAACGACGCGATGATGGAGAGGGTGGTGATAGTCAGAATGACGACTAACTCATTCAGCGTACCCGTCAGCAATAACGCCAAACCTGCGCCGACAGCCAGGAACAGCACGCTCAACCCCAAACCGATGAACATTCCGCCGGCGTTCTGTTTGGTCAGCATACCTTTGTAGTTCTCGATATCTTTGGTCTCCACCTCTTCGTCTTTGCGCCCTCTGCGCGTGATGTCTTCGTACGGCAGGATCTTGCGGAAGACCTTATAGCCGCCGCCGATGATGAAGAAGATATACGGGGTCGTGAGCACCATCTCAAACGCCAACACAATCGCCATGATCGTCTTGTCCACGCCGAGCGAAGCACCTAAAGCGTTGAAGTTCATCGTGCCGCCGGTGTAGATACCGGTCATCATCGCCGCTACCTTGTTGAATTCCGGTACCTCAGGGGTATGGAAGATGAAATAACCGCTGATGACTGCAATCAGCACGGCTCCGATACCTCCGACCAGTGACCATAAGGTCTTAGGCAGCGCTTTGGTCCATAGCTTGAAGTCGCAGTTAAACAGCATCAAAGGAATGGCCAGCGGAACTGCCACCGACATCAGCGTCGATTGGATTTTACCGAACGACAAAGCGGCTGCTGTGCCCGGTTCAAAATGTACAAAACCCGTCAACGCAAAGATGATTCCTACCGCATAAGCCGCTACCACCGTACCGATCTTCTGCATCCATGTCCAGCGCTTGAAGCACTCGATGATAATCACCGGCACCAGCACATACAAAGCAATAACAATGTAAACTCGTATCATTCTAAATTATCAACTATCAATTATCAATTATCAATTATCAATTATCAATTATCAACTTTCAACTTTCAACTGATATACGTACTCCTGTACGAACATCCAAAACGGTAATGGGATGAGCAGCGTCAGCGTCATAAACACCAGCTGCCATACATACTGCACGGAGTTGTGGAACGCCGGGTCTTTGACCTTATGCTGTATATGCAGCCACATGCCCCACAGCGGTATCGTCATCAGCGCACTCACCACAAACAGCGGGAATAGCAATACCGCCAGCGGATAAGCAATCCACCGCGGCAACTTTCGACTTTCCACTTTCAACTTTCCACTTTCCACAATCTGCGCTTTCATCCGCTCGGTCAACTCTTCCCGCAGCGCCATGATCATCTGCGGCAGACTTTCGCCTTTCGCCATTCGCCTTTCGCCCTTAACAAATTCCGTGACGTTAATTGCCTTGCCGATCGCCACCGTCACGCTGTCCCACAAGTGGAAATAATCGCCGTACTCAATCCCTACCGGCACGATATAGACCGGTTTCTCGTCGCCGAACGCCTCGTTGGCCTGTAGCGCGATGCGGAAGATGCCTTTGCTCAGCGGCAGTAGCGTCCGGTCGGGATGATGAGTTCCTTCCGCAAAAATACAGAACGGCACGCCGTCGTGCAACGTATCGACTGCTTTGTTGATCGTCTCGTCGTTATGGCGCACCTCGTCCAGACCGTCCCTCACGCGACTAATCGGCATGATCTTGAGCCACGTCAGGATCTTCGCTTTCTTCGGGTCTTTGAAGATGTCCGCGCGAGCGACAAACACTTTCTGCTTGCGGTCGATGCCTAAGATGATCATCGCGTCGCACAGTGCATTCGTGTGGTTCGGCGCATAGATAACCGCCCCATCGGTAGGGATGTTCTCTTTACCGATATAGCGGAAACTCCGGTACGAACGCCGGAACATCCAGTCCACATACGGACGCAGGAATAAGTACAGCCAGTCTTTCTCTTGAATCTTCCCCATGTGCTTATTCCGTTTGGTTTCTGGCTTCGTCGAACTTGGCTTTCATCGTTGGGTTGCCGTACGTAAGGCGTTTGATGGTCACCTCTTGCAACTTCTTGTCCGCTGCATCGAGGTTGTCGCCCGACTTGATGAGGTTCTCCCGCACTTTGGTCAAGTGGGCTATCGTCTTGTCTATCTCGTCTATCGCATCGCGGAAACGGTCGTTCGCCAAGCGCACGTTGCGCGTGAAACCGTCTTTGAATGCCATCAGCTTTTCTTCGAAATTGGTCACATCGACCTGTTGCGCTTTCACTAACGCCAACTCGCGCCGCGCCTCTAAGCTCTTCTTGCTCGTCTGGCAAAGCAGCGTGATCAGCGGCACGAAGAACTGCGGACGAATGACGTACATCTTCTCAAACCGATGGCTCACATCGACGATACCGCCGTTGTACAACTCACTGTCCGGCTCCAACATCGACACTAACACCGCGTACTCGCAGTTTTTCTTGCGCCGGTCGGCATCCAGTTTGGCGAAGAAATCTTCGTTCTTATGCTTGGTCGCCGTCTCGTCGTTCTCGTTCTTCATCTCGAACATCACGGATATGTACTCCACACCGTCGTCCGACTGGTCGCGGAATACAAAATCGCCTTTGGTGCCCTCTATCACCTCGTTGTCTTTCTCGAAATACGCATGGGGCATCAGCGGCCGCAAGTATTGGTTGAACAGGGTAGAGCAGTGTATCTCCAGCGTCTCTCCCACCATCTTGGTGGACATGCGCATCTTCAGGTCTTTGTAATACGCTATTTGGTCGTTGGCGGCTTTCAGTTTCTCGTCCATCTGACTGCGGAGGGTCGCTAACTCCTGTTCTTTCTTCATATACGCCTCCGTCGCTTGCTGACGCACTTGCGCAACGGCTAACTGCTTCGCCTGATCTGCCTGCTGCAACTGCGCCTGCATGGATTGGAGTTGTAACTTGAATTCCGAAATCTGACTTCTGACTTCTGAATTCTTCACTTGCTCCAACTCATGGATACGACGAGACAACTCCTGCTCAAACTCCGCGTTCTTCACTTGCCCCAACAGCGCAGCGTAGTCATTCTCATCGACCGTAAACACATTCCCGCAATGCGGACATTTCAGTTCTTTCATATGCTCAAAATAAATCGGGCACAAAGGTAGTACTTTTTTTTCGAATATGCAAAAAAAAGCGCAAAAATCTGCGCTTTTTTATTGTTTGATGTTGCAAATGTCCACAATTATTTGACGATGTCCAAATGGATGTCGTGACAATAAATGGCATTTTTGTAGCCATCCACAGCGTGATCCAGTCTCTCTGAATCGCCACTCATCTTCAGGTTCTCGAACTTGCCTTGGGACTTGTCAAAAATGGAGAAGAATACAACTTTAGAGGGCCAAGGGTCCGACGCCTCTTCCACAATAAATGCAATATAGGTCGGATTGTCATTCGGTAGCCATTTATAGGTCTTGACCGCTCCGGCTTTGTCTTTGACTGTGAAGGTCTTGTCGGTGTTAAACTTGAACGTGCAGCCTGCGAACTTGTTCGGTTGAATATCCATTTTTGTAAAGGGGTCGCTGGGCTCGTTCCACACTGCTGTATAGAACGTATCCGCTACTACTTTCCATTCACTCTCCACGAACAACTCTTGCGGCAATTTGACATCCGAGAGATCGGGCAGCCCGTCCACACGTTGGTAGATCTCATAATAAGTACATGCGTTTCCGTTATTATCCGTACTCGGCATGCTGAAAACGACACGGTTCTTCTCCACTAATTCAATCGTGTACCGCTCGTCGCCGTCTGTGGTAGGCATGGCAGCGCTATTTTGGCTCTTCCCGAAGAACGTCACCTTGTTTGAGATTAATTCCCAATGACCTTCACGACCGCGCAATATGGGGTATCCATCCTGCATCAGATGGAAGGTGTACGCGCTCTTCATGTCTTCAAACAACTGCAGATAGTACTCTTGACCGCCGTGATCCAACTCGCCGGTATAGAGCCAATCCTGAAAACGAACGATTTCTCCGTCCGGATTCTTATCCGTTGTCGCCACCAATTGCCAACATCCCACGAGGTCCGATACCTTGTAATCATAGATAGCATCTTCTTCCTCGCCCGAGGTCAGTTCGTCGAACCATTTTTCCGTTCCCGGTTCTTCATTTGTCCACGGATTGCTGGGCATGATATGCCATTTACAACCACTCATCACTGCCATTAACAGGGCTGCCAATACAGCCAGTTTTGAATACTTTTTCATCTTTATTACGAATTTAAATTTAGTCTTTCGTTTTCAGATCCTCCTTCACCTTTACTTCACTTGTTGACCTGTGATAGTGTAGGTACGAGAGTCGTCGGTGAGGATATAGACATTACCGTTGCGGATCAGTTTCTGCGCAGGATTAGAGGGATTGGTGTATACGGCCGGAGCAGAAGTGGGAGTGTCGGATTTGTAGATGGCTTGAATCGTAATACCTTCTTCCAAGAGCCCTTCACGCACTTTCCAGCCTATAAACGTAAAGCCTTCAATGATAGGTGCAATAGGCACATTAAACGTGAGCAACTCTGTGTACAATTCCGCTTCGTCATTATCCACATATTTCACATTGACATCTTCCTCTATCGTCTCAATAGGTTCCGGTACTTTAATCGGCTGAATATTCGTAAAGTCTTTCCATTGTTCCGCTTTTTGGTAAGCTTCAATACTCTCCGCCGGGACATAAAGAGGGATGGATTTGTCTACTTCTTCGAAAACATAAAAACTTAACGTAGGCGGTGCCACCGCTTCACAAGTAATTGAAGTCAAACCGGTGCAACTATAGAAAGCATAACTTTTAATGCTTGTGACGCTATTGGGAATAGTTACGGATGTTAAGCTGGAGCATAAAGAGAACACCCCTTCTCCAATGCTCGTGATGCTGTTAGGAATAACGACGGATTTCAAAGCGGAGCAATCAGAGAAGGCAGATTTTTCGATGTATGTGACGCTATTGGGAATGGTAATAGAGATTAAACCGACGCATCCCCAGAATGCATTGTTTCCTATGCCTGTGACACTATTAGGAATAGTGGTATTTTGACATCCAAAGACGAGTTTATTAGATGCTGTTTCTATAATGGCATTGCAATTTTCACGGCTATCATACTTTGTGTTCCCCGATTCTACTAACATAGATATCAAACCTGTGCAGGCATTGAAAGTATTATCTCCAATGCTAATAACGCCATTGGGAATAGTGATAGAGTTCAAACCTTTGCAACCATAGAAAGCATAACTTCCAATGCTGGTAACGCTATTAGGAATTTCAATAGCTGTCAAATTGGAGCAATTATAGAAAGCCCCTTCTCCAATCCTTGTGACGCTATTGGGAATAGTCACGGATGACAATTCGGTGCAACCTGAGAACACTTCATCTCCAATGCTGGTGACGTCTGCGTTTATGGTGACAGATGCTATTAGTGATCGATTAATGAACCATGGTACTTTATCGCTGCTAATATAGTCCATCATTGCTCCTGTACCGCTGATAGTTAGTACTCCATCGCAATCCAATTCCCACGTAAGGTTATCGCCTTCTTTACCGCATGTGCCCGATCCAAAGAGGCATGGAGCCGGTACCTCTATTGGCTGAATATTCTTAAAGTCTTTCCATTGATCCGCCTTATGATAGAGTTCAATGCTCTCCGCAGGTACGTAAAGAGGTATGGATTTATCTACTCCATAGAAAACTTCCTTGCCTAACGAAGGGGGAGCCACAGCTTTGCATGTAATAGAGGTCAAGCCGGTGCATTGAAAGAAAGCATTATCTTCAATTGTTGTGACGCTGTTGGGAATGTCAGTAGAAGTTAAAACGGAGCAATATGCAAAAGCCCACTCTCCAATGCTTGTAACGCCATCAGGAATAATGGTATTTCGGCAACCCCAAACGAGTTTATTGGATGCCGTTTCAATAATGGCATTACAATTATTGCGGCTATCGTACTTCGGATTTCCCGACTCCACAACAATAGAAGTCAAACCTTTGCAAGCACCGAAAGCCCATGTCCCAAGGCTTGTGACGCTGTTGGGGATTTCAATAGAGGCCAAACTATAGCAACTTTCGAAAGCACTTTTTCCAATGCTTGTGACGCTATTAGTAATCGTCACCGAAGTCATTTCGGAGCAATCATGGAAAGCAAAATCTCCAATGCTGGTGATGCCATCGCTTATAATGGCAGTTATGATGCTTAGACGTTGAGCAAACCAAGGAGAGGCTTCAGGCGAATAATCTGCCATCTCTCCTGTTCCGCTAATTGTAAGCACTCCCTCGCAAGATAGTTCCCATGTGAGGTTATCGCCTTCCGCACCGCATGTTCCGGAAGCGGTGATACACGGAGCCGGATCTTCGTTAATCGGCTGTATATTGGTAAATTTTTTCCATTGGTCTGCCGCTTGGTAAAGTTCAATGCTCTCAGCGGGAACATAGAGAGGAATGGATTTATCTAAACTGAGGAAAATGTCATCGCCAAATACCAAAGGAGGTGTTACCGCTTCGCATGTGATAGAGGTCAAAGGGGAGCACCATGCGAAAGCCCCATCTCCTATGCTTGTGACGCTATTGGGAATAGTGATAGACTTCAAACCTTTGCATGCCTCGAAAGTAGCAATTCCAATATTTGTGACGCTGCTGGGAATAGAGACAGATGTCAAACTAGAGCACGTGTGAAAAGCATAATTTCCAACATTTGTGACACCGTTGCTAATAATGAGTACTATGAGGTTTTTGCGCTCAGAGTACCAGGGCGCATCTTTAATGCTTTTATAGTCCGTCATGGCTCCGGTACCGCTGATCGTAAGCACTCCATCGCACGAAAGTTCCCATGTAACTTTTTCTCCACATGTTCCGGAAGCGGTGATGCACGGCGTCGGATCTTCTCCCTTAATCGGTTGTATATTGGTAAAGTCTTTCCACTGGTCTGCTTTTTGGTAAGCATCAATACTCTCTGCCGGGACATAGAGAGGAATAGACGTATCTACGCCGGGGAAAATTTTAGAACCTAAAGAAGGAGGTGTTACCGCTTTGCACGTAATAGAGGTCAAACCCTCGCAGTCATAGAAAGCCCCATCTAAAATACTGGTGACGCTGCCGGGGATAGTGATAGAGGTCAAACCGGTGCATTGTTGGAAAGCTCCGTATCCAATACATGCTACGCCATCGGGAATAATGGTGTTTTGGCAGCCGGCGAGCAGTTTATTGGTTGACGTTTCGATAATGGCATTACAATCATTGCGGCTATCATACGTCGTATTCTCCTTATCTACAATGATAGAACTTATACCGGGGCAATAACAGAACGCTCTTTCTCCGATGCTGGTGACGCTGCTGGGGATTGCAATTGATGCCAAAACGCCGCATGATGAGAACGCATAACTTCCAATGCTTGTGACGCCATTCGGGATCTCAATAGAGGTCAAAGCGGAGCATGCAGAGAAAGCATGACTTCCAATGCTTGTGACACTACTGGGAATGGTCACGGAACTCAAAACCAAGCAATTAGAAAGAGCCCATGCTCCGATCTTTGTGACACCATTAGGAATGGTAACTGAGGTCATGTTGCAACCGTAGAAAGTATAATCACCAATACTCGTCACACCATCGCTGATAACGAGTGTTGTGATGTTTTTACGTTCCGAATACCAGGGCACATTTTTAGCGTTGCTATAGTCCGTCATTGCTCCAGTACCACTGATAGAAAGCACGCCCTCACAAGACAGTTCCCATGCAAGGTTGTCACCTTCCGCACCGCAAGTGCCCGAAGCGGTGATACACGGCGTCGGATCTTCTCCCTTAATCGGCTGAATATTCGTAAAGTCTTTCCATTGATCCGCATCACGATATAGTGCTATGCTCTCCGCCGGGACATAAAGAGGTATGGATTTATTAACTTTAACAAATACATTATCTTCTAACGACGGTGGAGTCACTGCTTCACAAGTGATAGAAGTTAAACCGGTACAATATGCAAAAGCATACTGTCCGATGCTAATAACGCTACCGGGAATATCAATTGATGTCAAACCGGTGCATTCATAGAAAGTCCCTAGTTCTATACTGGTGACGCTGCTGGGAATGGTCACGGAAGTCAAACCGGTGCATCCTTGGAAGACACTCCAATCAATAGTTATAACGCTATTGGGAATTTCAATAGAAGTTAAACCGCTACAACCATAGAAAGCCCCTTGTCCAATGCTTGTGACGCTACTCGGGATAATCGTATTTTTGCAGCCCGCAATAAGCGTATTGGTGGCTGTCTCGATAATAGCGTTGCAATTATCACGGCTATCATATACAGTGTTAT
>Ga0265298_10002967_pt1 | contig 22945 bp, 10 predicted proteins | sample AusTroGonzalo_MG_3_FD_193486 | JGI IMG/M metagenome (GOLD analysis project Ga0265298, IMG submission 193486) | Bovine rumen microbial communities from tropical cattle in Woodstock, Queensland, Australia - Gonzalo_01 | ecosystem: Host-associated > Mammals > Digestive system > Stomach > Rumen ...
CCTTGAAATTTGGGATGGCTTTTTTATATTTGGTCTCGCTACATGGTGGATGTAGCTCAATTGGTTAGAGTCCCAGATTGTGATTCTGGATGTTGCCGGTTCGAGTCCGGTCATCCACCCGCAAAAATCCCGCGATTATTCGCGGGATTTTTTTTTGAGCCATAAACGACTCGTATCAACGAGTCGCGATGGCGAGAGCGAGGCTCTAATAAGATCCGAACGGTCTGACTGGACCTTGCTTCGGCGAGGTCTTTTTTCATTTCGCAGACATTCGGGCATTCCGCGCCCACCCCATAAAAAAGACCCGCAGGTTATTCGCCCACGAGTCTATTGAATCGCCAAATATTTTTAACGTTATTTCACGTCCAGCTTCTGAATTCTATTTCCGACACGGAGGAGGTACGCCCCCGCCCGCGTCACATTGATCTTTCGAGAACCGTTTTCGATAGACCCCGCCAAAAGCATTCGTCCTTGCATGTCAAACAACGCAAACATCGAACCCATCTGCGCGCCATCGATCTGGATATTCCGGCCGATAACATTCACCGTCACATTAGCATCATACAACGCAGTGGCAAGAGAAACCGTACTAGAAGAGGACTTTTTCTTTACACTGCTAGAACTGGATTTCACATTCGATGAACTCGATTTTACATTTGACGAACTCGACTTCACCACAGAACTACTGCTCTTGGCACTGGAGCTAGATTTCACGACACTAGAGCTTGACTTCACGACACTTGAACTGCTCCTGCCATTGTGAGAGCTGGACGAACTCGAAGCGATTTCGGAACTGGACGAGACCATGCAGGCTTCATCATATTTCCACTTGGGCCAGAATTTCTTATTGCCATATACGCCCTTGCCAATTCCCTGAACAGGCTCGCCTTCAAGTTTTTCGTTATCAAACCAGCCTTCAAATTCATAACAAGACCGCGACGGGATTGTCAAAGTAAGGGAATCTTCCACGTTACGCTTTTCGGAAGCACTCGCAATTTCGACATCATCCTCTACATAATAACTGACATCATAAACGCCCTTTCCAAAATGGACAGACAACGAATCCGTTTGCGTAACTTTATCTATAACATACACCCCATGTTCATCAAACGGAGTGAAATAATAGCTGGACGACAGCCCGCATCCGGGATCGGGAACAACCTTCAAAGTAACCTTTGATCCATAAGTATAGTACCCGGTGCCATCCACATAGCCGCTACATCCGTCACTATCAGCAATCTTTACAATTATGGCAAATTTCTTTATCTCCAATTTAGCATACAATTCCAAATCACCCGTAACGGTGGAATCAATATACAACAGGGAGTCTTCCAAAAATTCGGGTTCTGTAAACCATCCATGGAAACGGTGTCCTTCGCGGGCGACAGTCGGAAGCGGAGTAACTACACCTTCGGTATAATGATTGATGTACCGGATCGAATCCCCCTCGAAAGTATGCAGCACAAGCTTCGAAATTTTCTTATCGGTCGTATAGCCATCCACTTTGGACGTAAATACCGGATACGGATCCACTCCAACCTTTTGTCCCCAGATATCCCCCGTAAGAGAGCCATTATCGTAATTGTGCAAGGCATAAGCGACGGAACCATCCGCAAACATCGCTGAATCGGCCGCATTTGCGGGGAAATCCGATTCTACAGTCTCAGGATAGAACACATTGTCAATATGGATTTCGTCAGAAAAGTTGCAACCAATGATGCCACCTACGCGTTGAGGGACATTTCGGGCACTGACATCGCCCAAGTGGTAAGAATTAACAAGATGGATGTGCGAGCTACTTTCGTTCACGCCGACAAAGCCACCAACGGCAACTCCAGAAACGGATCCACCACCATAATAATCGGTAACACTGCTCGCAACTTCACCGACGTGATAAGAATTTTCTATATGGACATTTCCGCTCGCTCCACCGACAAAGCCACCAACATAGCTATTCGCATAAACATCGCATTCTGCATAGAATTGACTGATATAGACATTTCCCGAACCAGCTATGCCCACTGCAGAACCAATGCCGTTATTACCTGCCGAGATTCTATCCTTAACATAGTTATCGACCAAGTGAACAACCGCGTCATCATAAGTGGAGCCAATCAAACCACCAACATTATAGCTTCCCGAGACACCGTATTCATAATAGAAGCCTTCGGGATCTTTCGCGGCATCACTGAAGATCTTACGCGAATTCGTCAAGAACACCGTCGACGAACCAATCTCGCCCACAATGCCTCCGGTCCTGAATTCACCGCCAATCCTAGCATCCACAGTAATACTATCCATAATGACATAAGAATCAGCAATATCACCTACAATGGCACCCGTATTCCAACCGCCATTAAAAATACCCCTATACACAGTCAAGTTCTTAATGACAACAGGCTTTTCAGCAGAACCACCAACAATAGAAGCGAACAGACCTAGCGGATTCGAATCTTTTTCGTAATACGTAGATTTTTCTCTTGCGACCATATTTTTGATGGCAAAACCATTCCCATCAAATGTTCCCGCAAAATTACGGATAGGAGTCCACATCAAATTAAGTGCATTCCAGTTTTCATCATATTCACCGAACACAATGTCCGCAACCAGCTTTCCGCAAGCTAAAGAATCCTTTTTCGCACCGATATTTCCGTTCACGATAGCCGCAAAGCCGAACAATTCACCAACAGAACCAATTTCGTAGCAACCGGCATTCTGCTTGGGCAACGGCCACCATTTTCCGTAGAACTTCTTGTCTCCGGAATCGGAGGGCGTAATTTCCACAATGGAGTATCCCAAATAATCGGGATTGTCAAACCAGCCGCCAAAGGCATAGCCCTTCTTTGGAGACGGATCTTGCAACTTCGCTCCCACTCCCTTAGCATAGACCTTTATATACGAGGTCGCGTCTGCATCATGAGAAACCATTTCCACAGAATAACGCCCTGCAGCCGAGTCGTTCGCTCCGACAATTTTCTTGCTGAAGTTCGGACTCAAGTCGACACCGACATTTTGTCCCCAAATGGAGCCGTCATAGTCATAATCATAACGCAATTTTACAGCGACCGTGCCATTCGCAAATTCTTCGGCAGATGCCGCTGTTCCACCAAAGTCCGATTTTAGTGTATCCAGATAATAGGAATTAACTATCGAAACACGATTCTTATTGCTTGCCGAGAAAACAAATCCAACTTTTTGGTCATCAGCCAAACTATAGGAATTCTCAATTTTCACACTGTCGTATGCATACCCCACAAGGCCTCTTGAAGCACCAACATTATAGACATTTTGGAAAGCAACCTGTCCATAGGCCGCATAAATAAAATAGCCCCGAGTTCCAGAAAAATGCCCAGCATTATAGGAATTGGCAATAGACAAATACGCATCTTGACTGATTGACGATACAAAATTGCCTTCTTCACCAAAATCCATACCATTATGGATAGAATCCATCACGACATAAGAACCTTTCTCTATGCGTAGTATCAAGCTTGTTTCAAACTTTCCACCAGCAGTTTTCCATTCCACATTCTTTATGGTGACAGGTTTATCTTTCGATCCTCCATTAATCGAAGATATAAATGGCTTTTTTTCACCGCTGTAACGAGATGCAACCCACATGAGCGAAATAGAATGTCCACGTCCATCCAAGGAGCCCGCAAAGTTTTCAAGAGCGTTCCACTGTTCAAACCTGTTAGAATCCAAAACAACATCCGCCGTCAGAATTCCACAAGCCATCGAATCCTTTTCTACATCCTTGCCTCCGTTCACAATGGCTGAAAATCCCATCACTTCGTCAACGGAATTGATTTTATAGCATTTACCATCGTTCTTAGGCAAAGGCCACCACCTTGCGTAATAAGTAAGTTTCTCGCCCACATCCTGCTTGTAAATCTTATTGCCAATGGACTGCGCACTATCCAGAGACTCAAACCAGCCGCCAAAAACGTAACCCTTTCGAGGTTCTGGATCCGGCAAAAGCAACGAACTATTGGCAACATAATATCGAGGATACCGAGTTTTATCTCCACTATGCGAAACAATCTCCAACTGCGCAACCACAGGAACCAAACTCATATTTCCAACAATATCCCCGCTAAAGTTCGGTCCATTATCCACGCCAACATTCTGTCCCCATTCCATTCCTTCATAATCGCTACCGTTAAAGTAGTAATGCAACATCGCAGCGACACTGCCATCTGCATAAGTGCTTTTGGATGCACCGATGGAACGGCGTTTACAGTAATCCATCGAATTTCCAATGTAAAACGAGTTTTCAATTACAATTTCAGGCCTATTTTCCTCACAAAAATCAACTATGGCCGAAGCCTCTCCATTACTCCACCTTGAGTTGTTGTATGAATTGATGATCTTCGCGCTGTCAAGTACAGATCCGACAAGGCTTCGAGCGCCACCTGCATTATACACGTTCTTCAACGTCACCTTGCCATCCGCAGCGGCAACAAAGCAGCCCAAAGGCATCCCGCGGGTTCTATTGTTGACGTCCCCGGTATTATAAGAATACGTAATGTCCAGAGTAGAGAATTCTTCTGCCACAGCGACAAATGCCGAAGTATAGCCTTCTTTGGTTTCAAAATTCATTCCGTTATGAGCGTGGTCAATTTTAACATAAGACCCTCTTTTTACGGTATAGATAAATGCAGCCCCCTTCGTCGCAGAAATAGTCGCATTTTCCCACCCGATGTTTTTGATGACAACAGGATAGTCCTTTGTTCCGCCGTCAACAGAGGATATGAATGAAGCAACGCCTCCGTAGCGGCTTGTGTCTATACCCAAATTTGAAATCGTATGGCCTTGTCCGTCCAAGGATCCCGCAAAATTTTCAATAGGTTCCCATGCGCCATATTTACTGGAATCCAAGTCAATGTTTGCAGTCAATACACCACAAGCAGCCGCATTCTTTCGCATTCCATAAGTACCATTTACGATAGCGGCAAAGCCCTGCATTTCTTGGGCGGTCCCGATTTGATAGCAGCCATCAGCAATTTTAGGCAACACCGGCAAAAGCGAAGGAACCACGCTTGAACTTGAATTGGCTTCGCCAGAAGAACTGCTTACAGCACTCAAACTAGAATATTCGACAACGCCAACCAATTTTCCATGAAGCACCGGCAAAGGATCCGAGCCCACTTTCTGGCCCCACACACTTCCATCCAAATTCTTTGAATAAGTCAAAGCTATGCTATCATCCACAACATAATTATGAAGGTTCTGGGCAACAAATCCATTTTCGAACAGTTCCCTGGAAACACTTTTTACTCCTTCTTCCGGAGTGCATTTTCCAACATAATAGACATTGTCTACCTTCGAATAAACCTTAGAATTAGAGGTTGGACATTCCATACTTTCGTCAACGTAATAGGAGTTCAGCACCGTCGTTGTACGATAAGAAAGCGAGGAACCCACAAGTTTTGCATTGCCCGTTTTTACAGTCGGTTGCCCAATATTGTAGGAATTAACGATTGTCGTAGAGAATTCATTTTGATCCACCAAACTTCCTGCAACAGTAAAAGGCCCTTCATTGAACGAATTCACAATAATGAGATTTCCTTTGTTGGTTCCGACCAATCCAGGTCCACCATTCACGAACCCCTTATTGTACGAGTTAGAAATGACAAGGCGCCCACTATTCGAACCAACAAAGCCTCCAGTGCCATAATACTTTTTACGCACCGTAGACGCATTAAAGCAACTATCAATAATCAAAGAAGCTTCATTGTTATCAACAAAGGCTCCAGAATAATCTCCAATAAAGTAAGAATTTATCAAGCCTAGATTTTTTATGACAAGAGTTCCGGATTGAACACGACCCGAAATAAAAGACCCTGCGTACAGGCCAGAAATCGTATGCCCCTGACCATCAAAAACCCCGTCTTCTCTAAAGCGCAAGGCGTTCCACTTTCTGAAATTTCCATCCAAAAGTTGACCATCTGAATCTAATAGCTCCTTATTGACTACAATATCAGCTGTCAGTTTTGCACATTTTTTTCCGCTGACACTTTCGCTGAGCAATTCCCCAAAACCGTACAGTTCCCCCGAATTAGAAATCAGGTAACATCCTTGAGAGTCCTGAGGCGGGACAACAGCATCACCTTCCCACATCGTATATAGCTCAATGTCGCCATACACCTCTTTGCTTATCGAATTGACAACAGAATCCGGCTTATTCTTATTGACCCATCCCAAGAAAACATATCCAGGATTTGAATATTCCGGCAGCTGCTTAACACCTTCACCATAAGTGTAGGTCATCATCGTGGAATCCAAAGAGCAGCTATATCCCCCTTTACTATAATTGTAATAACTGGTCTTGCAAAGGTTCAGTTTAAATTCATAGGTCCCAAAGGCAGCATTCAACTTAGGCCACCCATCTTTGGCGTCTTTATCTTGTCCCCAAACATCGCCACCCTTATAATTGTGCAACTGGATCGCCAGTACACCATTCCAAACTTCATTTTGCGTTACGGATTTTGCCCCCAATTTCTTTGCACAGCCAAAAGATTTTTCCTTATAGAATGTATTCTTGAGAGATACGCGGCCATCGCACAGTCCTACAATCGGATCACCCGTTTTCTCGTTCGGAACACAGATGCTATAAGAATTAGTAATGGAAAGCGAATCCTCGTTTGCACCAACAAAACAGCCGGAAGCAATACCCGGAACGTTTCCCCTGACATAAGAATTCTTGATATCGACAATACCGCGATTCGCCCCCACAAAGCCTCCAACGTACGCCTTGCGGTCTCCCCCATCTAGGTCATTCGACACCGATGACGTAGATATGGAAATCTTGGCGTTTTTCTCGTTCAGACCCACAAAACCCGCATAAAGAGAATCGGCAGAGACTCTCCCTTCTGCCAACGTCACATTTTTCGCATTGAGGTGAGCAGATTTTTCATTGACCCCAAGAACCAAGCCCACATGGCTCACGCCTGATGCATAACCGACAAGGCCGTCCATACCCAAAGACAAGCCATCAATATCAATCGTTCCCGAATTGGAACCAACGGCAGCACCTACAAACTTCATCCCCTTGCCCAAATAGGCGGCAGAGGATTTAAGTGAAAGAGAGCCTTCATTCCGGCCCACGATGCTAGCGACATGTTTTCGACCTCTTACCTGCATCATAGAAGCAACATTATCCAACAGAAGGTAACCGCTATTTTTTGCGACAACGCCCCCTACCGCATCCTGTCCATTCAATTCAGATTTGCGGAAAGTCAGGTTACGAACAACCACGGGTTTAGTCTCCGTACCGCCAACAACAGAAGCAATGAATCCCAAATTGTTCTGAGTAGAATCACCAGTATTTTCAAGTCCCCAAATAATATGGCCCTGACCGTCAAAAGTTCCCGAGAAATTCTTCAACGGAGTCCATTGGGTATGAGGCTCTATCGTCGCAGGATCAACTTCAATTTCCTTGTAACCGGAAGATTCGTAAACGGGCCTGACGCAAACATAAACCGTATCTTCTTTACCGGAGTCTTCATCCGTCACAACTTTATTGCCACAATAGTAAGTTGTGGTATCATTGGCCAAAATGTCATTAGCGAGCTTACCGCAGGCAGCACTTTCCGCAGCACGGCCTTCCTTGAGGGTGCCGTTTACAATCGCGGCAAAGCCGTAAAGTTCATCAGCCGTCGAAATCGAATAACATCCATTTTTCACAACGGGTGCAGTCGGGTTCACTTTTGCACCGACAATTGCACAGGATGCAAGAATGAATAAAACTACTTTTTTCATATATAAATTCCTCTTTTGTGCAACATGTTTTTTAATCTTTTATGCAACGGACAAAATTTCCAGAATCCTTTATAGAAGAACTGATATCAGCAGTGCTTAAATAGAGATCCAGCATCACAGCGAATCGTTCATCCTCCGCATCTTCGGATATACTCCAAAAATCCGCAAAACGTCGATCTTCCGTAAAAGATCCATCGTGGTACATAACCCCAACAGGATTCGCCGAAAAGCCATAATCATCGGAGCCATTCCAGGCGACTTCCTCGCCATACCATCCTATCTTTGATTTAAGGACTTTTCCCGCCATCAAGTCACCACCAGCCGTAGCGATCAAAATCCGCCAGTCCGTTGAATCCGGCAACCGAAAACCTTCGGGGCAAATTCCACGCACCTCATTAGACAGATTGCAAACTTTGCCAAAGCCGCAATCTTGAGGATTATTTTTATCTGTAGCCAACTTCACCGAGTCTATCGCCGCAGCCCACGTGTAGAGACGCCCTGCCACCGCACAATTTTCAGACTTATCACCAAAGCACCAGCTATGTCCCAGAAGACTTGGCGTCTGGACACTGTCGGCGTAGTTCAGATTTTCCGCCATCCATACCTGATCGCCAATCGTAACAACCCTATAAACTTGTCCATCGCGATTATCGACAATGGAATCGTAATCTATTTGAGGATTAAAGTACTCCTCTTTCGGAATGCTCCAATCAATGAGAAAACCGTTGTAAACGCTTGAAAAATATTCATAGTTTTCTGCAAAATCTTCCACGTACTTTTCGAACATCGGAACAGAATCCGCATAGCCCCAGCTTTCGACATTTTTGCGAATCATCGCAAGTTGATCTTCATTCTTGGCCGTTGACGCCCAACTTGCAATTTCCACCTTCAAAGCATCATTCCACTTTCCGCTTTTTGCAAACGACGCACTGAACTGCTCCATACGTTTTGCGAGTTCTTCACTTCCTACACTTCCTCCAGAATCGCTGGACACCTGCATCAACACGCTCACCGCAAGGAGCGCCGCGTTGCCTTCGCCGTTTTCAAAGATGTTCAAGTTCTCAAATTCATCAACAACATTCGCAATATCAAACGACGCAAGCACTTCGCGTTCCGCCTGTGCTTTCGCCGCCGCAAACTCCATCTTATCAACCGTTACGAGATACTTCACGCGTTCGTATTCTAGATGCGTGAGCAAGTTGACATTTACAGTTTTTCTATCGCTAAGATCGGTCAGAGCCTTGAGCGTGAGCATTTCCGAAGATTCTTTTCCGGTCACTTCGTTGAGGAAATAACCCGCAACTTCGAACAACGCGCAAGATGCCGAAAGGTTCACACCATCAATGCCAAAGTCGCCCTTGCCACTCTTGACAGTTCCTTCAAAAATTTCATGAGTCTGCTCCATCGTTTTGCAATCGACGCCCTGCACCATCACATGGGAACCCGCGACAAACGGCCCCTTCTGCGAGACGCCAGCCACATCCAAATCCTTGACGGCGTAAATGCCCGCATCATCCGAAGAACCTCCCGCGAGATCGGCATCCGAACACGCAACAAAAACGCACGAAAGCAACACAACAGAAAGAACCCATCTCAAACCATTAACGTCCCATTTCATTTTTACCAACTCCACTCACTTTATTTTCTTCGCTTTGGCCAATCCGTTCACTTATCGGGAACAACTGCAAATTCAAGCGGTACACGCGCTCCGTTTCGCTTCTTTCCGTAGCAATCGCAATAATGCGGCGACGGCATTCCAAAAGTTCCTTCTTGATCCGTTCGTAAGATTCCTGCGTCAGTCCCAAAACAACTCCCGACATGGAACGTTCCGCAAGCGGCAAGTCCAAAGCCTTCAAGGCAAGCTCGCCCATCTGGCGTTGCAAATCCTTTGCGGCAATCGGCACAGCGTCCACGGAGCCCATCGATATGGACTTGTCCGTCTGCACGTAATTTCCTTCTCTATTTTTCCTCAGGAGATTTGCATCTTCCAAAAATTCAAGCGTTTCAACGGCTTCCGCTGTAGAAATTTTCGGCTTGCACGCGCGGGCCATTTCGGCAGGCCTTGCGCCAGGCATGTGCGGAGCGAGTTCTCGGAGCAACGGATTTTTCCAGGACTTGTAGTAATCGAATTCCTCACCGCCAAGCACACGGACCTTATGCGCCCTCGCCAATGCACAACGTTTTTCGAAAGCCGCCATTTTGGCCTCGTCCCCTTTGGCATGGGCGTATGTCACCATCAAAACAAAATATGTCTTTTCAAATCCGGCAAGGCCCATCGCGTTCGCAACAGAACCTGCGGCACTAATGCTCAGATTCTTTTTTCCTTCACAAACGTACTTCAAAAATATTGCCGACGAAAACCCGGCATTCTGGGCAAACTCACGCCAGGTAAAAGCGGAGTCGCGTTTGTGTTCATCGTAGTAATCCTGAATGAACTTGCGATAATCTGTATATTCAATAATCGCCTTCATGATTACAAATATAGCTTTTCAACAATATCGGAATACAAAAACCGTTGTTTTTCGCTTAATTTTTACGTTTTTCGTCATTTTCAAACCAATTAAACAAAATTTCAGAACACAACATGTATCCCTGGGACACAAAAAAAAGACCCGCAGGTTTATTTACCCACGGGTCTATTCAATCGTCAATCAAACAATTCCTAAATCATAATTCCTAATTATCCAAATTCTTCACACAGCGGACGCTTTGTCCATAATTTTTTGAATTCTGGTATATATAGAACTTGGTATAGATGTTGTTTATATTCGAGTATCGGGAATCATACACACTATACTCGCTAGAACTCCAGTAATAAACATCCGAGCCTACTTTTTCCCAGCTAGTCGCAGAGATTCGCCTGCCGGTCGGGAGTGCAGAAAATCCATAGGCATCTTGACCATTGTTGTCAGCCGTTCCGGCATAATCCCATCCGGTCAACGCCTTGAGCGAATCGCCCGATACGCCCGCATTCCCTAACGCGACACTCAACTTACCCCATTCATCAATCGACGGCAAATGCCAACCGTCAGGGCAAATTCCCCGTATCTGACGATCAAGCCCGCAGGTTTTGCCATAACCGCAATTCAAAGGATTCAGAGTATCATTTGCCAAGGCAACCGAGTCAATCGCCGCGGCCCAAGTGTAATAGCGGCCACCCACCTTGCAATATTTCGTGGTATCGTGATAGCACCAGCTTCTGCCCTTTAAGCTCGGAGTTGTGACGCTATCATCATAGTTCAGGTTTTCTGCCATCCACACACGTGAATAATCATGCTCCTTCACTTCAATCTTTACAACTTTATACACACGCTTGTCACGGGAATCCACGATGGAATCGTACTTGATATTCGGATTCAGGCGTTTTTCCTTGGGCACATCCCAGCTCCAGCCTGTAGAAACTCCAGAACTACTTGATCTTACAGCAGAACTGCTACTAGACTTTACATCGCCGACACTTGAAGAAGATTTTATCGCGGCAGTCGAAGCATCCCCCTTGATGCAACGCACGCTTTGTCCATAAGTCTTCAAATTTTGGTACAAATAGAACTTGGTGTAAATGTTGTTTATATTCGAATATTGGGCATAACGCTCACTATATTCGTTTGAACTCCAATAATAAACATCCGAGCCAACTTTTTCCCAAGTGGTCGCAGAGATTCTTCTTCCGGTCGGGAGTGCCGAAAATCCATACGCATCTTGACCATTATTGTTAGCCGTTCCGGCATAATTCCATCCAGTCAGCGCCTTGAGCGAATCGCCAGACACCTCGGCATTTCCTAGAGCCACACTCAACAAGCCCCATTCATGGAGTGTCGGCAAATGCCAGCCGTCAGGGCAAATTCCCTGGATACCGCGATTGAGTCCACAAGTCTTGCCAGAACCGCAATCCAGCGGCTCCTTAGAATCATTTGCCAAAGCGACAGAGTCAATTGCAGCAGACCAACTGTAATAACGGCCACCCACCTTGCAGTTTTTCTCTTCATCATTATAGCACCAGTTGCGGCCCTTCAAGCTCGGCGTCTTGACGCTATCGGCATAGTTCAAGTTTTCCGCCATCCAAACCTGCGAATAATCATGCGCCTTCACTTCGATTTTCACGATCTTATAGACTTGCTTGTCGCGCGGGTCAATCATCGTGTCGTATTCGATATTCGGATTCAGGCGAGCGGACTGCGGTACATCCCAGCTCCATTCTTCAGGGATTTTCTGAGCGGTTTCCTTGACATCTTCCTTGGCATCCTTATTTATTTCGTTGACGACCTTTTCAAATTCAGGAATTTCATCGGAATCACTCCATTTTTCAAGATTTTCGCGAATCGTTTCGTATTTACCATCGGACTTTGCAGAATCCGCCCAATCGGCCATTTCCTTTTTCGTCTTTTCGTCGTCCCATTCGCCATTCTCCGTGATGGACAAAGCAAAGTCATCCAAACGGTCCGCGAGCTTTTTCGCGTCCAAATCAGATTGCAACGTTACGCTCGTCGCAAGAAGGGTTGCGTTTCCGTCGCCCTTTTCATAGATGTTCAGACCTTCAAACGACTCAAAACGATCCACCATACCAAACGATGCAAGGACTTCCCTTTCGGCCTGCATTTTCGCTTCGTCAAAGGACATCTTTTGTTTGGAAACAAGCTTCATCACGCGCTCGTATTCCAATTCCGTAAGCACGTTGACGTTCACATTCTTGCGGTCGCTCAAATCCGTAATCGCATGGAGCGTCAACTTATCCGAAGACTTTTCACCGGTAAATTCATTCATATAATAACCGGACACCGCGAACAACGCGCAAGATGCGGAGAGATTCACGTCATCGACGCCAAAGTCGCCCTTGTTGCTCTTGACCTTGCCCGTGAATTCCTCTTCCGTGAATTTCATCGTATTACAGTCAATCCCCTGCACCGTCACCACAGAGCCCTTGACAAACGGGCCCTTCTGCGCCAAGCCAGCCACATCCAGATTCTTGATAGCAAGCCCAGCATCTTCCGTGACGCCACCAGCAACTTTTTCTTCCGAGCAAGCGCCAAGCAGCCCCGCCGAAACAATTGCCATAAACAAAGCAATTGATTTACTTTTAAGTTTTTTCACGATTCCTTCTCCTTTTTTTAAACACTAAATGCCAATTGCGACCTTTAAGGCTCGGGGTTTTAGCGCCGTCAGCATAGTTCAAGTTTTCGAACTGGGCGGCATCGCCTTTCACGCCAAAAGCAGCAAGCTCTTCTTTTTGGGCCTGCATTTTCGCAGCCGCAGAAGGCATCTTATTTTTAGCGACGAGATCCATCACGCGTTTGTATTCCATTTCCGTGAACAAGTTGATGTTCACAGACTCCATATCACTCAAATCCTTAATCGCATGGAGTGAAATCTCGCCCGTCGATTTCTTGCCGGCCACTTCATCGAGGTAACAGCCAGTCACTTCAATGAGTGCGCAAGAAACTGACAAATTCACATTTTCAACAACATATTCACCATTATCATTCTTCACGTGACCTTCAAAAGAAAGCAACACCAAAGAAGCAAACGCAAAGGCCACGCGAGCATCCCACATTCTGCGCCAACTAATCATCGCCCCTCTCCTCACTTTTCGCAAGCAATTCCGCATTCTCGTCTCGGTCGCCAAGGCGCTTTGCCGAATTATTGTCGAGGCGTTCGCTCAGCGGGAACAACTGCAAATTCAGGCGATAGACCTGTTCCGTCTCGTCGTCTTCACTTGCAATCGCCATAATGCGGCGGCGAAAATCCGCAATTTCCTTTTTGATTTTTTCGTAAGCACGGTGCGTGAGCCCCATGGTCAGCCCCGACATGTCACGTTCAGAAAGCGGCAAGTCCAAAGCCTTTACCGCAAACTCCCCCATCTGACGTTGCATATCGCGGGCCGCCACAGGCACCGCATCTACCGGCCCCAACGAAAGAGACTTGTCCGTCTGTTCGTAGTTTCCGCTCCTGTCCTTCTTCAAGAGCTTGGCGCGCACCAAGAAATCGAGCGTCTCCGAAACTTCCGCCGCAGAAATCTGCGGTTTGCATGCACGGGCGATTTCAAGAGGCTTCGCTCCAGGCATGTGCGGAGCGATCTCTCGCAACACCGGATTTTTCCACGACTTGAAATAATCAAATTCATCGCTCCCTAGTACACGCACCTTGTGCGCATGGGCAAGCGCACAACGTTCTTCAAACGCAGCACGCTTCGACTTGTCGTCTTTCGCATGCGCATACGAAACCATCAAGACAAAGTACGTCCGCTCGAACCCGGCAAGCCCCATTGCCGCAGCAACCGAACCCGCCGCCCCAACACTTAGATTCTTTTTGCCCTCGCAAACGTACTTCAAATACACCGCCGATGAAAAGCCGGCATCGCGGGCAAACTCGCGCCACGTAAAAGCCGAGCTGCGCTTGCGTTCATCGTAGTAGTCCTGGATGAACTTGCGGTAGTCTGTGTATTCAACAATCTCCTTCATGGCTACAAATATAGACATTTTCGCAATATTTAGAACACAAAAATAGCGTTTCTATTCAAATTTTACCATTTTTGCCAATTTTAATCAAATTTTTGAAATTTAGAATACAAAGCATGTATTCCAGGAATACAAAAAGTCCTATTGACGTTCAAATAAACTTTTGGTATATTACTAAAAGTAAGTTACCAAAAGTTTATTGAGGTTATCATGGAAAATCCGTTCTCTCTAGAGCCTTACACAAAAAAAGAACATTTTTGCGATCGAGAGCAAGAACTCAAGGACATCGTTTCCTTTTTAACCAATGGTTCGAACGTCACATTAATTTCTCCTCGACGTTACGGCAAGACAGGTCTCATTTTCAGGACATTCGAGGACCTCAAGGAAAAACATTACACATGCATTTACGCCGACATTTTTCGGCGCAGAGTCTAAATGACTTTATCAAAATTTTGTCCGAAGCCATCGTCAGTTCCATCACAAACGAATCCCTGATAAAAAAATTTTTCATCGCGCTTAAGAACGTTCGACCGCTTCTTAGTTACGACACCATTTCAGGCAGTCCTCAGGTCACATTCACCTTCCAACTCGATGAACAAAAAAAACTGACTTTAAAATCCATTTTTGACTTTCTTGAAAAACAAGAAAAGCAAATTATCCTCGCCATTGACGAATTCCAACAAATTAGGGAATTTAAAGAAAACAACATTGAGGCTTTACTGCGAACATACATTCAACAAATGCATCATGTGAAATTCATTTTCTGCGGCAGCAAAAAGCATTTGATGGCAGACATGTTCACCAACGCAAAGAAGCCCTTTTACGAAAGTTCCAGAACAACCTACATCGACCGTATTGATTCAGAAAAATACAAGGAATTTATCACGGGTCTATTTCAAAAAGCCGGAAAAAACATTAACAAAGACGCCGTTGATTTTATTTTAGAATGGACAAAGCGTCACACCTATTATACACAATTTGTATGCAATAGAGCATTTGCAGAGTCTTCAAAAAATATCACATTAGAAGACGTCAAAAGAACTATATCCAGCATTTTACGATTTGAAATTTCAAACTTCATTGAACGTCGCAACCTGATTACCGACAAACAGTGGAAATACCTTATTGCCGTCGCCAAGGAAGGCTCCGTAAAACAACCAACAGCAAGCGCCTTCTTGATGAAATATGGCATAGGAAGCAGCGCCACCGCTAAAAAAATTCTTTCAACCCTTGTCGAAAAAGAATTACTGCTAGAACAAAGCGATTTAAGCGGAAAAACCTACAGCGTCTACAATGTATTTATGTCCCGCTGGATGGAATCGCTTTAAGCACACAAAAAAAGCCTCGCTAGTTTCCTAACGAGGTCTTTTTCCCTTCCTAACGAGGCTCTATTACCTACATCACGATTTTTGCTTATAATAAGTATGAACTTCTATAGAGTAGCCATACTTATAAATTGTTGCCTTGCCCGTGATATTCGCATTAGCAATATTCGCTCCAACAAGAACCACAATTACGTACCTCGCCTTAGCGGTTTCCCTTTCATAATATTCGCGAAGAATCTTTGAATCACTAGTCACCACCTGATTAATAAAGAAAACGTCATTTCCTCCGTTATAAGTTCGCTGGCCGATAGAATCCGATTTCTTGTAGGTAAACCCATTCTCCAAGAGTACGTCCTTGAATAGTTCCAAGCTATCCCTGGCTTCGTCCTCCAGAGAAACGGATACATACTGCGAATAATCCCAATTATTCATTAGAACATCCTCAGAGTCCGTTGTATGACGGACACACCAGAATGTCATAAGCGAATCGTCATTCCACGACACACGCCGCTTATCTGAAACATAATTCTGAATAAAGTCGACTTCTTCCGGCAAGTCCTCTTCATATCGCGGGGCATCAAAATCATAGCCATTCCTTTTCCCGCCCTGTCCCTTGACACAGCGAACAGAAACAGCCCTCGCGATATTGACATGATATACCGTGCTACCTGAACCTCTTTTTGCAAAATACAACGTTATAGGACTTATTGTAGCATAAGTAATCCAATCAAACGTTTCAATCGAAGAGGTCCAAAATTCAGTCGACACACCCAAATCGGCATACTCCTCTTTAAATGATATTCCCGCTTGAAGAATGTTAAAGCCAAAACGATCCGATGCATACAGCTTTTCATTATAATCATCCCAATCGTACGCCTGCAAGCTTGAGCCCACGTCTTCGCTTTCGCTGTGTTCCCTTGCAAAGTTAAATAGCGTATCCCATTCCGAATGTTCCGGCAAATGCCATCCATCAGGACACACGCCTTGACGAGGGTGGAAATCATTACGCAAGCGACATCCCGAAAAATTATCACCACACCCTCTATTTACCGTATCCAAGGCGATTTCCCAATTGTACAGACGACCGTATTTTTCGCAATTTTCTTCTTTGTCTTCATAGCAATGGCTACCTTCGGCGGCATAGTTCAGGTTTTCCGCCATCCATTCCTGCGATCCCAATTTAACAGTTTTGTAAACTTTTCCGTCACGAGTATCCGTTAACGTTCCAAAGACAGGTTCTCCAGAATTGACAGACGAGCTGCTAGGCTGATTTTCGGAACTAGACGATGAATTCGGCGATTGCCCAGAACTGGAGGATTCCGCATCATCCCCCGGTATAACCCAGCGTCCATTTTCGCACACGAAGTACTCATCGTATAGTTTGCTCAGCTTGTTCACATTACGCTTGGTTTCTCTTTCGCGTTTTGCCGTGCAAGAACCGAGACCGTAATTTTCCCACCAGAAGTTCGTCACGTACTTTTCGAACGCAGGCACGGAATCCGTATACTTCCAGCCTTCGATATTCTTGCGCACATTCGCAAGCGTTCCCTTAAGATCCGCATCGCAGACCCAGTCGGCAATTGCAGCCTTCGTATCTACATCATCCCAAGTACCGCCTTCTGCAATCGCGATGCTGAACTCGCCCATGCGTTCGGTAAGCCCAGCCACATCGGCATCCGCCTGCATCAACACGCTCAAGGCAAGGAGTGCCGCATTTCCATCGCCCGACTCAAGAATGTTCAAGTCTTCGGATTCTGCAAAATCACCCGCAATATTGAACGCCGCCAGGATTTCGCCTTCCGCCTGCGCTTTCGCTTCGGCAATCGGCATTTTCTTTTCTGTCACGAGATACGACACACGTTCATATTCCAGATGCGTAAGCAAGTTGATATTCACCGTCTTGCGATTGCTCAAATCCGTGAGCGCACGAAGCGTGACCATACCCGAAGATTTCTTGCCGGTGATTTCATCGCGGTAATAGCCCGATGCTTCAAGAATTGCATACCGCGATTCAAGATTGATATCCTTGATGGCAAAGTCGCCCTTGTCGCTCTTGATAGAACCCTTGAAGCTCTTGCCCGTCTGCTTAAGCGTAATGCCATCCAGTTCCTGCACAGTCACCGCTGAACCTGTTACGAAAGGGCCCTTCTGCGAAACGCCCGCCACCTCCAAATTCTTGACAGCGTAAACACCAGCATCTCCTGAAGCGCCACCAGCAACGTCATTACCGGAACAGCCCATCAAAAGAGACATCATCGCAAAAGCGGAAACAAATCCGTTCTTAAAAAAATTGCACACATTTTTCATTTTCTCTATTCCTTCTTTAAATCCTTTTCTTTTTTATTCAATCGTTCGCTCAACGGGAACAGCTGCACATTCAAGCGGTAAACCCGTTCCGTTTCATCTTCTTCCGTAGCAATCGCCACCACGCGGCGATAATAATCTTCCGTCTCTTTTTTGATTCGTTCGTACGCACGACGCGTGAGGCCAAGCGTATAGCCCGATATCATACGTTCAGAAATTGGCAAATCAAGTGACTGTATCGCAAACTCGCCCATCTGGCGTTGCAAATCGCGGGCCGCCAAGGGAACGGCCTCCACAGGCGGCATCCTGATGGCCTTATCCGTTTGCAAGTAGTTTCCGTTCTTGTCCTTCTTTAAAAGTTTCGCCTTCACCAAAAATTCAAGCGTCTCGGAAACTTCCGTTGCAGAAATCTTTTGTTTGCAGGCACGCGCTATTTCAAGCGGTTTTGCCCCCGGCATGTGCGGAGCAAGTTCACGCAAAACCGGATTTTTCCACGACTTGAAATAATTGAATTCATCGCTCCCCAGCACACGCACTTTGTGCGCATTCGCAAGTGCACAGCGTTCTTCGAACGCAGCCCGTTTCGACTTGTCATCTTTCGCATGGGCATACGAAACCATCAGCACAAAATAAGTCTGTTCAAAGCCGGCAAGGCCCATGGCACTAGCGACAGAACCTGCAGCGCTGACACTCAAATTCTTCTTGCCCTCGCTAACATACTTCAAAAACACAGCCGACGAGAACCCCGCATTCCGCGCAAATTCCTGCCACGAGAAAGCGGAATTACGCTTGCGTTCATCGTAGTAATCTTGGATGTACTTGCGATAATCGGTATATTCAACAATCTCTTTCATACGTACAAATATACCTTTTCAAGCACTTTTAGAACATAAAATTGGCGATTTTCGGTAAATTTTACCATTTTTCGCTAAAATTTTAAAATTTTCAAAATTTTAGAACATGGTTGTATGTTCTGAGAACATGATCAAGCAAAAAAATCCCCACGGCAATTTTCACCGCAGGGATTCCTCCTAACTAAACAACCTATTTTATCTTATACCGGGTAAAATGATACTCTACAAGTTCCCAATCGCCAGAAACGCATTTATATGTCGCACTAGGAAATTCATCAGATCTTCCAGATTTTGATGCAAAAGTCAAAATTTCTTTACCTTCTATTTCCGATCTACACAAACTATTATAAACATTAGCATCCACAATGCTATCCATATCTTCATTTGTCATCAAATTCCAAGAACCATTTTCCTGATATTGGTAATAATTACGCGATACGCAATAATCATAGGCCGGATAAGATTCATCAACACCGACAACAAAACCGAATATTTCCACTGCAAACCGATAATTATCCTTGCAATTTTCCATCAAACCACCTACAATATCTCCTACAGTAGCATTTTGGGGCAAATCCAGCACATCATATTCCTCATCTGTTAAACCATCCTTTCGCGGATCGGTTAATTGTCTAGGTATAAAGCTTACCTCCCTCCATTTGCCATCACTACAATAGTAATTTTTCCCACCAACTTCACGATATACATCTTTTAACGACCCTCCATCTATGGGGCAATAACCTATTTCAGGATCATAAGAGCATTCCCTCATTTCTCCGTTCCCCTCTTCATCATATACAAAATAACGATAATATTTTTTTTCATCATAGTAATAGAAAGAACAGGTATCATTTTTCAAAGCGCAGAAATATTTCTTGTAATCATCTGCGCCTAAATCACCAACCCAGCCACCATCATGGCACGTAAAGAGCGCCACAATACGTCCCGTTTCGTTACCATAATTGACAACTTCAAAAGAACCTTCATTTGCATCCGTACATTCTTTGGATATCTCCAGTTCTTTATAATCGCGCCACATGCCATTTCCTTCATAGATAAAGAAAACTCGTTTAAAAGGATAAGTACTCCTATCCATTTTGATACAAACAGCGCCTACAGCCACCCCAGCGGTGTCACAGGTAACTCTCACATCTTTTTCAACCCACGCACCACTCTCACATCTGAAGTACCTTTCGTAACCCATATTATGGTATACCCGATTCCATTCTGTTTTTACTTTTCCCTCATTTTCGGCATTGCACTCCATTGTAGAATTATCGGACGAAGAAGATTCAGGAGCCGAAGACGATGACACTGGCGCCATTGAAGAAGACGATTTTTTATTTGACGGGTGAAGGTCTTTCATACAACGGACTGGATTTATTTCGTGATTTCCATCATCAAAAGATATACTTCTTTTCCAAGTACGATCCTCTTCCGAAGACCAGAATCGAGACACATTTGACAAAATCCAAAACTTAGCATAATCATATTCCGTAACCATTGCATATTTATTATAAACTTCATTTTGATTTGGAATCCAATAATCAAACAGCATATCCTCACCATCTATGCCATTTACTTTATATCTCAATTTTAAAACATCTTCTCTGGTAGGTAAGCGCCATCCATCTGGGCAAACGCTATGCGAAACAGATTCTGTATATAATTGCCCCATACGACAAGATTCTTTTTTTTCATACACTCTAAAAGACCGATTAACATAATCAGGCAATCTATAACCTGTTGGAACATCACTTTCTGAAGGATCATCCATACAAACCGATCCATTCGTCACGTAATTCATATTTTGTACAATCCAGACCTGATCGCCAAATGTTACGGTATTGTAAACAGTTCCATCTCGTTCATCCTTATACACACCTACATTATCGGGATATTTTTTTTGTTCAGCAGAAGCACTCTCAACACAGCGAACATATAGCTCGCTAATACCAGACACAGCTTTGACTTTTATTGAATCAACATTTCTAGATAAATCAAGTACAAAATAACCAGCATTCTTACAATCTCTGCTCCTTTCACAAGACACAGCAACCGTTGATGTCGCAAAACGGACACTATCTTGGCTTGAGCCACTCATTCCATTCCAACCCGTTTTCGAGAACAATTCTTTATACCCATCGGCCGATGTCGCCTCAAGAAGGCGATTATATTCTTCGCTAGTCGGAAGTCGCCATCCATCCGGGCATAAATCACCTATAACTTTATAATAATATCCGTAAGTTTCACAATCACCACGATAACACTTTGGGGCACCAGCCGCACCCACAACAATGTCATCATCTAAAAATTTGAGATTTTCAGAAGTCCATTTCAAACCGGCCATTTTTATAGTCCGGTAAACATGTCCATCACGTTCATCTGTCACAAATCCGCAGGAATCACAACCCGCAACAACAGCTTCAATATCCGCGTTCCAACGGCCTAGGCTATCGCAAACAAACTCCACCCCATAAAAAGAACTAGCCTCATTTACATTCTTTTTCTTTTTACCCAAAAGGCTCGCATCGCATTTTCCTAAACCAAAATCTTTTTCCCAAAAAGAACGGACATACGATTCAAACGGAGCAATGTTTTCTGCAATTTTCCAATTTTCCATATTTTTACGGATTCTTGAAAACCCAATCATCAAATCGACTTTACATGCGTCATCGGCTATTTTAGCTTTGAGGAGCGAATCATCCCATACGCCATCGTCGGCAAGGTCCTGATCCAACAACGCGAAGCGTTCCATGAAATCGCCTTCGCTGTTATTTGCAAGTAAAAGGATATTGATTGCCAAAAGGGCCGCATCGCCCTCGCGATTCCCAAAGATATCCAAGTCTTCGGCCACTTCATAATCTTTCAATTCAAAAAAGGCCGAAAGAATCTCGCGATCTGCTTGACGTTTCGCATCGGCAATAGACATACCCTCTTGTTTCATAAGGACCTGGACTCGTTCATATTCAAGGTGCGTCAGCAAATTGATATTCACCTGAGAACGGTCTGCTACATCGGCAATAGCCCTCATGATTATCGAGCCATTTGATTTTTTTCCGGTCACTTCATTACGGAAATACCCGTTCGCTTCAAGCAAAACATACGGATAATCCAAATCAACATTATCGACCAGGAATTCGCCTTTGTCGTTTATAATCTTGCCTTTAAAGCTTTTCCCGGTCTGCAACAACTGCGCCCCTTCAAGTTCCTGCACAGTCACGGACGCACCTGTCAAAAGGGGGCCTTTCTGTGAAAAGCCTTCAATAGAGCCACTATACAGAGTTCCCTCTTGTGAAAAATCCGACGAATTCTCTGGAGTACATCCACAGAACAAACCTGTGAAGATAATCAATAAAGCTAAAGACAACTTTTTCATCGTGGTTACTCCTCTTTTACAAATCACGGACGCAACGAGCTGAAATTTTCATATCAGGACTAGCATTATACCAACCATCAGCACTATCAATTACAGCCTTCGTTGAATCAATCCTCATAAAATAAAATCTCTCCGTCCAATCAAATTGAGCTTGTACTTCCAATTTTTTTACAGTCGAAATCCAGAATCTTCCTATTTGATTAGTTTCCACATAAGGATTCCCCATTGCAATGTGATAACGATACCCTTCCAGCAAAGCCGCAAAACCATTCGCAGACCGTAAACCAACCGCTGCCGCCTCAGGGCTTCCATAAGAATCAATCAAAGATTGCATTTCTTCCTTCGTTGGCAATCGATATCCACTAGGACATGCATGAACAGCATCTTTAGCATCAAACATATCTCCAAAAACGACACAATAACTTAAAGGGGTGCTACCAGCGGCATCATAATCAATGTCTTCACCATCCATGTTGACACATTCCACATTTTTAGCAGCCCAAGTAACACCTGCAATATTGATATCTTCAAGATTATCACGATAAGCAACCAAGCTCCAGCGAAGGCTCGGATTGCAAACAAAATCATCACGATAGAACATGCTATTCGGATTACTATTTTGTCGCATCTCATAAACATTTCCTTCGGTACATTCGCCCAAGCCATACGCATTAGCCCAGAATCGATTGACATATTTTTCAAATCGCGGAACGGAATCGCTCCATGGTTCTACATTTCTCCGAATTTTCATCAATAAAGTTGAATCCGAACTATAAGGAGTTTCGGAAAGCATAGCCCAGTCGGCAATTTTAGTCTTTACGCTATCATCCCAAATTCCACTTTCCGCAAAAGAACGAGAAACAATAG
>Ga0265298_10002968_pt1 | contig 22943 bp, 12 predicted proteins | sample AusTroGonzalo_MG_3_FD_193486 | JGI IMG/M metagenome (GOLD analysis project Ga0265298, IMG submission 193486) | Bovine rumen microbial communities from tropical cattle in Woodstock, Queensland, Australia - Gonzalo_01 | ecosystem: Host-associated > Mammals > Digestive system > Stomach > Rumen ...
TTTGGCGAAAGTATTGACTGAAGCGTTCTCGTTGCCGTCAACGGTACCGCCCAGAAACTCCGCTATCTGTTTAGCTGTAAATTCCATGCTTTTTATGCAGTTTCTATATAAGACTTGCAAATATAGCAATTTTATTCAGATTCCTAAAGCCGGACCCGTAGGGGTTTTCAACAGCCGGAGTCTCAGAGGTACTGAGCCATCTCCTGCTGAACCTCCTGTGCCTTGCTGCGGGCTACCTGTGCAAAATGCTCTGACTTATCGGCATAGATGATTGCACGACTGCTGTTTACTATCAGGCCGCACTTGCTGTTGAGACCGTACTTGCAAACATCGGCCAGCGATCCTCCCTGTGCTCCGATACCGGGAACCAGAAGGAAACTGTCAGGAACTGTCTTACGGATGTCAGTGAGCATCTCGGCACGTGTGGCACCAACCACGTACATCATGTTGTCGGCATTTCCGCCCCACTCAAGAGATTTGGCCAGAACCTTCTGGAACAGAGGCGTGCCCTGTGCGTCCTGAGTGTACTGGAAATCAGATGCACCCTTATTGCTGGTAAGTGCCAGCAGGATTACCCAACGTCCGTCATGTCCCAGGAACGGTGTCACGCTGTCCTCACCCATATAGGGAGCTACGGTCACGGCGTCCACGTTCATCTCTGTGAAGAAGCTGTCGGCATACATCATTGACGTGTTGCCTATGTCGCCGCGCTTGGCATCAGCTATGATGAGCTGGTCGGGGTAATTGGTGCGGATATAGTCAATGGTCTTATAGAGAGCCTGCAGACCTTTCAGACCTGCGCTCTCATAGAATGCCAGATTTGGCTTGTATGCGATGCAGTAGTCTGCGGTGGCATCTATGATTGCCTTGTTGAATGCGAATATGGGATCCTCCTCCTTGAGCAGGTGCTCGGGGATCTTCTTGAGATCGGTGTCAAGACCTACGCACAGAAATGATTTCTTGCGTTTGATGTTGGCGTAAAGTTCGTCTCTTGTCATATCTGTATTAATTATGAAAATTCTTTACATTTCTGATTCTTTCATGCGCTCTGCATTCTCAGCTATGGTAAGCTTGTCTATGCAGTCCTGTATGTCGCCGTCCATGAATGCCGGCAGATTGTATATGGTGTAATTGATGCGGTGATCGGTTATTCGACCCTGCGGGAAATTGTATGTGCGGATCTTGGCCGATCGGTCACCGGTTGATACCATTGTCTTGCGGCGGGCTGCGATGTCATCCATATACTTCTGATGCTCGCGATCATAAATCATGGTGCGCAGGCGTGACAGCGCACGCTCCTTGTTCTTGGGTTGGTCACGTGTCTCGGTGCACTCGATGAGTATCTCCTCAACCACTCCGGTGTTGGGATTTTTCCAATTGTAACGGAGCCTTACTCCGGACTCGACCTTGTTCACGTTCTGGCCGCCGGCACCGCCGCTGCGGAAAGTATCCCACTTTATCTCGCCCTCATTTATCTCTACCTCAAAGGCATCGGCCTCAGGCAGAACGGCAACCGTGGCTGCCGATGTATGGATGCGGCCCTGGGTCTCGGTTACAGGAACGCGCTGTACGCGGTGTACGCCGGACTCATATTTTAGCGTACCGTAGACTTTCTCACCGGTTACGGTGAATATGATCTCCTTGAATCCTCCTGCAGTTCCTTCAGAGCATGATGAAACTGCATATTTCCAACCTTTGGTCTCAAAATACTTGCAGTACATGCGGAACAGGTCGCCGGCAAACAGGGCAGCCTCATCACCGCCTGTGCCGCCGCGTATCTCCATGATCACGTCCTTGTCATCCTGCGGGTCGGCAGGGATGAGCATCTGTTTGATCTCCTCCTCAAGCTGGGGTAGGCGGGCAGTGGCGCTGTCAAGCTCCTCACGGGCCATCTGGCGCATCTCCGGGTCACTCTCAGAGAGCAGCTCACGTGCCTCGGCAATGCTCTCCTGCAGCTGTATGTACTCCTTGCGGGCAGAAACCACAGGCTCCAGGTCACGGTACTCGCGGTTCAGTTTTACGAACCGTTTCATATCGGATAAGACTGACGGGTCTGTTATGAGCAGACTAACCTCCTGGAAGCGTGCCTCCAGACCGTCAAGTTTGTCAAGCAGACTCTCTGTAGCCATTATTTTCTCTTCTCTACCTTGTTTACGAATGCAACAGGACCGCCTTCATAGAAGTTGATGATGTTGCGTGAAACGAATTCTGCCATCTCGTTGCGCACATCATAGGTCTGAGTGCCAACGTGCGGGGTGATGACGGCGTTCTCAAGCTCCAGTATCTCAGGGCTGACCTTGTCACCGAACTCAAATACATCCAGACCGGCGCCCCAGATACGCTTGTTCTTGAGGGCATCGGCCAGTGCCAGTTCATCGACAATAGGACCGCGTGCTGTATTTACCAGGATGGCGGTGGGTTTCATGAGCTCTATCTGCTCCTTGCCTATCATGTGCCATGTCTCCTTGGAGTAGGGCACGTTGACCGATATGAAATCCGATGTCTTGAGCAGCTCGTTGAAATCAACATATGTTGCATCATACTGATTCTCAATCTCAGGGCTGACGCGGTGACGGTTGTAGTAGATTACCTTCATGCAGCTGGCCTTGGCGCGGCGTGCCAGAGCCTGGCCGATGCGTCCCATACCAAGGATACCCAGTGTCTTGCCTCCAAGTGAATATCCCAGATTGGCCAGCAATGTCCACTCCAGTGCGCCCGGAATGCGCAGACGGCGGTCAACATCAGTGATGCGGCGTGCTACGGCCAGCATCAGTCCGTATGCCAGGTCGGCTGTGGGCTCGGTTACAGGGCCCGGGGTGTTGGTTACGGCAATGCCAAGCTCGGTTGCTGCAGGAATATCTATGTTGTCAAACCCTACGGCGTAGTTGCTTACCAGTTCCAGACGGGGCAGGCCGCGCTCCATAAGCTTGCGGTCAACCGGGAAATTGAACATGGACTGCAGTACGTCATACTCCGGGAGCATCTCATACACTTCATCATAAGTGAATGTCTCACGGCCTTCTGGGGGGAAGGTAACATCATATTTCTCAATCAGTTCCGCATATCCGGTGCGGAACATGTTGTATGTTACCAGAACACGTTTTTTCATACTTTTGATTTTGAATGGCGAAGTTACTCATTTTTTTGCGCAGGACATTCTTCTTTTAAGTTCCTTTCACTATAAACGCCCCAATCTCATAAACAGGTAAAATACCGGTATATAAAAATAGTTAACTGCTTTCTTATTATCCGCGCATGCATTACTTTTGTGAAACAAGCCAACTAAACGAAAACTTATGAAACGATTACTGCCAATTATTGCCGCATTATGTGCATTGGCTTCCTGTGTCACGAAACAGGAGACCGGAAAGCTTGCGATCAATGACCTGGGCTATTTTGAGGCCCGTGGTGTCAATGTTCTTGTTTACTCCAACAATTATCAGGGAGTTTTCTGTGATGAAAAGACTGCCGGAATAGAGATTGTACAGCGGGGTGTGCGTATCGCCACTGGTGGAGCCGTACGTCTTATGAATACCCCCGAGCAGTGGGATATCTACGCTACACTTACCGAGCGCACCATTGATACGCTGGGTGGAGTGATAAGCTGCAGGTTCAATTATCCCGATTACAATTTCAGGTATGGTATTACCGCCAGGCAGGAGGGTAAGGGAGTGCGTGTGTCCGTAATACTGGATGATCCGCTGCCTGAGAAACTTGCGGGCAAGGCCGGACTCAACATGGAGTTTTTCCCGGCTACCTACTTTGGTAAGACCTACATGATGGACGGCCAGAGCGAGATATTCCCGCGCTATCCGTCAAGTGACACCGAGATGCACTCCAAGGATGAGAAGATATCCCAGTTCTGGGGTCTCTCCACTTTCGATGACCGCGGACGTAACGAGTTTATAGTTCCCAAACCCATATCCACGGGACATACCCTGGTGGTGGCACCTGAGGATGATGACCTGCGTGTGATGTTCCAGTCAGAAACCGAACTCAACCTGTTTGACGGCCGTAACCTTTCACAGAACGGTACGTTCGTAGTGCGCTCACTGCTGCCGTCGGGCAAGACCGGCACTGTACTGGAGTGGTATGTGGAGCCTACTGGTGACGCCATCTGGATGCGTGAACCCAATATCGGTTTCTCACAGATAGGTTATACTCCTGCCCAGAAGAAGGTGGCGGTTATAGAGCTGGACCGTAATGACAAGGTCTCACATAAGGCCAGGATTATCCGCGTGAACGCTGACGGCAGCCGTTCTGTGGTCCTGGAGCCTGAGGTAAAGGAGTGGGGTGTGTTCTATGACCGTTACAACTATGCACAGTGTGATTTCAGTGCCGTAACTGAGCCCGGAACCTACTACATAGAATACAAAGGTATAAAGACGAATCCGTTCCCCATCAACAGGAACGTTTATGAGGGCAAGTGGCACAACACGATGGATGTGTGGCTGCCTGTACAGATGGATCATATGCTGGTAAATGAGGCATACCGCGTATGGCACGGCCGTTCACATATGGATGATGCCATCCAGGCTCCCACCAACTATCAGCAGCATGACGGCTACCGCATGGGTAATACCACCGGTACCAAGTACAAGCCTTACGAGCATATCCCCGGCCTGGCTGTAGGTGCATGGTATGATGCCGGTGACTTTGACATCCAGTCCGGTACAGTGATAGGCCTTACCAACCAGTTGGCCGATGTCTGGGATTTACTGCGTCCTGAGCGTGACGAGACATTCATTGACCAGAAGACCCAGTTCGTGGATATTCACCGTCCTGACGGTCTGCCCGATATCATCCAGCAGGTTGAACACGGCGCCCTGAACCTGTGTGCACAGATTGAGAACATAGGTTTCATTGCAGGCGGTATTGTACAGGGTAACATGCACCAGTATCACCATCTGGGTGATGCCGTAACCATAACTGACGGATATATCTATGATCCCAGCCTTAAGCCCTATGAGGTTCGCGGAAACCGTTCGGGTACACTGGATGACCGTTTTGCATTTACCAATAATGCCGGCAACCCCTTGGGTAACGCAAACGTCTGCGCCGCACTGGCACATGCAGCCCGCGTGCTGGCTCCCTATATTCCTGAGACTGCAGAGCGTTGCCGCAAGAACGCCCTCAAACTGTGGAAAGAGATGGATGAGTTCCAGGCACGTCAGCCGGCACGTAACCAGCAGGCCAATGCCAACGGCAATTTCCAGCAGCGTAACAACCGGGGCGGTGACCGCTCGGCTGCTGCAATACAGCTCTGGCTGCTTACAGGTGATGATAAATACAAGGAGATATTCCTGCCGGGCGTGATGCGTCAGATTGAGATGGCCAAGACCGCTCCCCAGGGCGTGGAGGATAACCGTACAGGTGGCGGCAGCGCAATGCGTGCCCCGCGCGTGAATATCACCACCGCCCTTTCACTGCTGCCTTATATGGATGACGATTTCAAGGCACAGGTGCGTGAGGTTATCCCGGTATTCGTTGAGGATGCCAAGCGTACAGCCGAGTCCACTCCTTACGGCGTGCCTGTGGCAGGCGGAACATGGGGCGGAAGCGAGCGCGTAATCAGCTGGGCCCAGAACAACTATATGGTATGGCGTTATTTCCCGGACCTGATTGATCCGGAACTGGTGCTGTCAGGTCTTAATTTCATATATGGTAACCATCCGTATTCAAACGTATCATTCGTGACTGCTGTGGGCGTGAATACCAAGAAGGTGGCATACGGTAACAACCGTGCAGACCACACATTCATCCCCGGCGGTATAGCTCCCGGTCTGGTGCTTCTCAAGCCGGACCTGCTGGAACACAAGGATGATTACCCGTTCCTTTGGGGTGAGAACGAGTGCTGTACACGTACCGTTCCCTCATATGTTACTCTCTCCATCGGCGCCCAGGAGATTGCTGCGGCGCTTAACAAACAATGAATACATGTCAATAACAATTAAAGGTTTAAGTCATTATTACCCCAACGGTAAAAAAGCACTGAATAACATCAATCTGGAAATTCCTTCGGGCATGTTCGGTCTTCTGGGACCGAACGGTGCCGGAAAGTCTACGTTGATGCGTATCCTTGTGACTCTTATGGAACCGACCGAAGGGTCTGTCGATGTGTGCGGTTATGATATCCGTACGCAGCGTAAGGAGGTGCGCCGTATCCTGGGTTATCTGCCCCAGGATTTCAGGTTCTTTGCCAAGTATAAGGTTCGTGAGTTCCTGGAATATGCGGCAGCTCTCTCCGGAATGACCAACTCATCGGAACGAGGCAGGGCGGTTGACGCCATGCTGGAGCAGGTGGGCCTGTTTGAGGCCCGTGACCGATATGCGCAGAACCTGTCGGGTGGTATGAAAAGACGTCTGGGTATTGCACAGGCCCTGATACATAAGCCTAAGGTGCTGGTTGTGGACGAGCCTACCACGGGACTTGACCCCGAGGAGCGTATCAGGTTCCGTAACCTTCTGAGTGAGGCAAGTTCAAAGGATACCACTATCATACTGTCAACCCATATCGTAGGTGACATATCCAGCTCATGTACTGAGATGGCCATGCTCAACCAGGGTCAGGTAATGTTCCGCGGGTCACCTGCCGGGATGCTCAAGGATACGGAGGGTAAGGTATGGCGCCTGCAGGTTACCAATGACCAGTATGCCGAAATCAATCAGAAATACGCGGTAATATCAACCATACCGCATGGCCTGGGATGGGATCTCCAGGTTGTGTCTAATGAGAATCCCGGATATGGTGCGGTAAACTATCCGCCCAATCTGGAGCATGCTTATGTCTATTTTACGGAGATAAAGGATAAGGAGTGATGTTGACAGGAATAACTAACATACGCATTGTTTCCAGATACGAGACAAAACTTCTTGTCCGTGGATGGTTCTTCAAGGTTTTTGCCTTCCTGGCACTGTTCGCCGCAGTGATTCTGGGATCCATATACATATTGTCACCTGGGCAGCAGCCTCAGATGGCCAACAGGTCTGTCATTCCCTATATGTTCATGCTGGTCATGAACGTGGGGCAGGCTGTGGTATCGGTATTCCTGGCGTCGGAATATCTTAAACGTGATAAGCAGCTTGACACGTCGGAAGTGTTCTACACCCGTCCGCTAAGTAATGCCGAGTACCTGCTGGGCAAGATGTGGGCCACGCTGAAAGTGTTCTTCATACTTGACTTTGCGGTGGCTGCCATAGCATTGGTCATGAGCCTGATAAAGTATGGCTTTGACCTGGATTACCTGAGTTACATATGGTATTTCCTGCTGCTGTCCGTGCCTACGCTGGTGTTCATAGTAGGTCTGTCTACCACTCTGATGCTGGTCCTGAACAACCAGGCAATCACCATGGTTGTACTGCTGGCATACATAGGCGTGACGCTGTTCTACATAGATGACCTCTATTATTACCTTTTTGACTACATAGGTTTCAACCTGCCTATGCTCAAGTCTGTGGTTACCGGTTTCAGCGGCCTGTCACGTCTTATCAACCACAGGATGTGTTACCTGCTGCTGGGAATGGGCCTGATACTTACCGACGTATCGCTGTTTCACCGTCTTGCCAACTCCCGTTACAGCCTGCTGCCGTGGCGAATAGCCGCCGTGGTATTCCTGGCCGGCGGCCTGTTTGCAGGATACCGCCATGTACGTACCTATAAGGTCGATGAGAGATTCCGTGCCGATATGGTGGAGCTGGATAACAGATATGTCCATACAGGTGGTGCTGTAGCCGATTCATGCTCGCTTGCCGTAACGCAGAGCGGTGACACCCTGAGCGTGAAGGCAGACCTGACGGTGAGCCCCAGGGAGGATACGCAGGAGCTGGTATTTACCCTCAACCCCGGTTTCAGGGTTACAGGCGTAACTGCAGCCGGACGCAAGGTAAGCTATGAGAGACTCATGCATCTTATCATCCTTAATTTTGATGCAGCCCTGCATGCCGATGAGCCCGTAAGGATTGTCATGGAGTACAGCGGTAAGGCCGATGAGCGCATCTGCTACCTGGATATCCAGGCCGACAAACTGATTGAGAACAGCAAGGTGCTCTCCATGCTTAACATAGGCAAGCGTTATCTGTTCCAGGACAGGGAGTTTACCATGCTCACACCGGAGAGTTACTGGTACCCGCGTCCAGGTGTGGCATACAGCGACCAGAGTCCTGAATGGCAGATGTCATACTTTACCGGATTCAATGTCAGCGTGACACCCAATCCCGGCCTGACACCTATATCACAGGGCCTTTGCACCGCAAATGCAGACTCTACCACGTATACATTCACTCCGGAGTCATCATTGCCGTCAGTATCTCTTATAATAGGAGATTACACCCCAAAATCCATAACGGTAGACTCAACCGTCTATACCGTATGGGAACTGGGACAATGGGATGACAAGTTCAGTGCGTTTGATTCCATCCGTGACACGATACCTGTGGTGTTGCATGACATACGCCGTTCAATGGAGCTGTCGGCCGATATGGCATATCCGTTCAAACGTTTCCATTTAGTTGAGGTTCCGGCCCATTTCACATCATACAAGCGTGTGTGGACATCGGTCTATGAGGATGTGCAGCCGGAGATGGCACTGGTTCATGAGCGGGGCTATGACATGCGTCAGTTCCAGTTTGAGGAGATGAAGCGCATGTATGGATCGGGCGGACGTTTCAACCGCCGCAGGACCGAGATGTCCGAAAAGGAGATCCTCTATAACATCCTCTACAACGCCATGTCATTCATGATGCAGTCCAGCGATTTCAGCGGCAGCAGACGTAACGGACAGTTTACGATGACACAGGTGGACAACCCGTACTATTACGGACCGCTGTTCTACAATTTCAGATATAACATCTACTCGTCCAACTGGCCTATGGCCAACCGTATGGTTGAGACTGTAACCAACCAGAGCGGAACAGGCACATCGGAGTGGATGAGGAGAATGAACGGCCTGTCAGAGGATGAGAAGGCTCTGATACTGATGGGTAAGTACGGATTTGACCGTATCATGTCAGACCCTGAGTGGGATGACCTGGCCGATAATGCACTGGCGCTCAAGACAAGGGATTTCTTTGCTCCGATATCGGCCGTGATGGGTTATGAGGCCATGGTTGACTCCATAACCGCCAGGAGTAGGGCAAAGGAGTTCACCAACTCATCATTTGACTCAATCCTGGACTGGATACAGAGCTATTCAGGCGTGGACCTTACCGATAAGATTGAGAGCTGGAACCAGCCGGCCAGGTTGGCCTGCTTCAAGGTAGGAACACCTCTCGTCACCACCGTCACCACCGATACAGCCGATATCTACGAGGCCGAGATTGCGTTTGAGAACATATCGGACAATCCGGGTTATGTGAATGTGGAGTTCGTATTCTACGAGATTGAGAATGCCGGTGATGAGGACAAACCTACAAGCATGACCGTGAGAGTAGGAGCACATGAGACCCGCAGGCTTGTAACCCACTGGTTCAATGCGCCGGGTTCCATAAGGGTAAATACCATGCTCTCATCAAACCTGCCGCATAACGTGAATCTCAACAGCTCTGACTGGAGCACATATACAGGTACGGAACTGACCCCCGAGGGTATCTATTCCGTTCGCGGCGGAGTGGACAACGCGCTTCCGGGTGAGATAATAGTGGATAATGAGGACAGCAGACTGTTCTCTCTCTCCAGACCTCTCAGGACCGGTTATCTCTCCAAGTGGATAGACAAATCCAGGGAGAACAGGAATGAGTTCATATATGAGGGATTCTCCGACTGGCGTACCTACAGCCAATGGACTCTGGTGACTGACCAGAACCTGTACGGAGACTACATACGTTCAGCATATATCATATCGTCGGGCGACGGCGGACAGTATGCATGCTGGAGCGTTCCGCTTTCCGTAGCCGGAGTATATGACGTATACTATTATGCATCACCAGACCTCTACAATAACGATAACCGTAACCGCAGGTGGAACAACAATAACAACAATAACGGACGCAGGGTGACCAATGACTACAACTTTGAGATTGAGCAGTTCAATATGCAGGATCGCGTGTCATTGAACATGTGGCGCGCCGAGGAGGGTTGGAACCTGCTGGGTTCATTCCGTTTCGAGGCCGATACCGTGAGAGTTAGACTGAACAACAAATCAGGCGTCAGGGTGATTGTGGCCGATGCCGTAAAACTGATAAAAAGATAAAAGACAATTATATGAGAAAAAGATTTTTAAAAACGGCAGTGTTGGCGCTGGCAGCATTGACGGTATTTGAGACCGGATCAAGGGCGCAGATTGTGCTGACCATGGAACAGGCTCTGGAGTACAGTGCGCAGCATAACCCGGACCTGATCAATTCGCGTCTTTCGATGGAGCAGTATGAGCAGAACCTGATAGCCCAGAAGGCATCATTGAAATCAAGGTTCTCACTTAACCTGCAGCCCCTGACATACTCGCAGTCACGTCAGTTTGACAGCCGTTACTCTGACTGGTACACCAACCGCTCGCTGTCGTCATCGGGAACGTTCAGCATATCACAGCCCATTATCTGGACCGATGCTACGCTCTCACTCAACAACAGCCTGTCATGGCAGAACAATGAGTCATCAATAGCAGGTAAGACAAACAGCAACCGTGCGTTCAGTAACAGCCTTTATCTGAGTCTGACACAGCCCATATTCACCTACAACAGGACCAAGATGAACCTGCGCCAGATTGAGATGAACTATGAGAACGCCCGCATAAGCTACGCCTTGCAGCTGCTCAATGTGGAGCGTAATATCACAAGCCAGTTCTACAACCTGTTCGTAGCACAGCAGAACCTTGCCATCAGCGAGTCTGAGCTGGAGAATGCCGAGAAGAACTTCAATATAATCAAGGATAAGGTAGAGGCAGACCTGGTAACCAAGGATGAGTACTATCAGGCAGAACTCAACCTGGCTCAGTCACGCTCAAGTCTGGAGAACCAGAGGGTGAGTCTGGAGAACTCAAAGGACAACTTTAAGCAGACACTCGGTATTCCGCTTGACGAGGATATAATGGTGGTTTGCGATATCGAGGCTGAGCCTGTAATCGTGGATTTCAACAAGGCTCTTGAGAGTGCCACCACGACCAGACTGGAGCTGCGTCAGCGCCAGATTTCACGTGAGAATCAGGAGATGTCAATGATACAGGTAAAGGATAATGACAGTTTCAGCGGTAATATATCGCTTTCACTGGGTGTCATGGGTGATGACACGGATTTCAATCACCTGTATGACAATCCCACCAACAACCCGCGCGTATCAATATCATTCAGCGTTCCTATCTTTGACTGGGGTGCCAGGAAGGCACGTATCAAGGCCGCCGAGATTGGACGTAAGATGTTTGAGCTGAGCGCCGATGAGGAGCTTAAGAGCATAGAGATGAACGTACGCAGCACATGCCGCAGCCTGGACAATCTGGTAGAGCAGATATCCATAGCTGAGCAGAGCCAGCGTAACGCCCAGCTTACCTATGACCTCAATGAGGAGCGTTACCGTAACGGTGAGCTTACAGGTATGCAGATGAACCAGTTCCAGACACAGCTGTCCAACAGCAAGATGTCATATACACAGGCCATTATCAATTACAAGGTCCAGCTTCTTAACCTCAAGATCCTGACACTTTATGATTTTGAGAAGAACGAGCCTGTGACTCCCATCACATATGAGCAGAACAAAGACAAAAAGAAATAATAAAAAATGAAACAGCATATGAAAACAGGAATCAGCGTACTTGCACTGACTGCACTCACACTCTCATTGGTAGGGTGCAGACAAGAGAACACAATGAACCGTAACGAGATACCTACACCGGTATCCGTATCCGACATTACCTACGGCTCCGTAAGCAGGATATTCACCACCAACAGCACTGCCGTATCAAGTGCCGAGGCCGAGCTGTCAACCGAGATGGCCGGAAAGTATCATCTGCAGAACAACCCCACCACGGGTAAACCCTACAAGCTGGGTGACAAGGTAAAGAAAGGTGCCTTGATCATCCGTATTGAGGATAAGTCATATGAGAACGGCATATCAATTGAGACCAAGCGTCTTAACCTGGAACTTGCCGAGCAGGAGCAGGTAAAGACTAAGTCCCTGTATGAGAAGGGAGGTGCCACTTTGACCGAGGTCAAGAACTCGGATATCAAGATCATGAACTCCCGTCTGGATTATGAGAATGCCGAGATGAACCTGGAGAAGATGAATATCCGTGCCCCGTTTGACGGTGTGATCGTGAACCTGCCTCACTACTCACAGGAGGCCAAGGTTAACAGCGGTACATCAGTTGTAACCGTCATGGATTACAGCTCCATGCTGCTTGAAATCAACCTCCCCGAGAGCGCCATCAATGAGGTTAAGGTGGGCCAGAAGGCATACATCACACACTACACACTGCCTAAGGACACTATCATAGGTGAGATTACAGAACTCTCTCCGGCCATCAGCGCCGAGACCCGTACGTTCAAGGGCAAGCTCATGATTGACAACAGCAAGCTGCTTATCAGACCGGGTATGTTCGTAAAGGCCGATATCGTTACCGAGAGCCACAGCTCAACAATAGTGATACCCAAGAACATAGTACGTAACGAGCGTAACAGACGTACCGTATTCGTAGTTGACCAGGGTATAGCAAGGGCCAAACAGGTCAGGCTTGGTCTTGAGGAGAAGAACAGCGTAGAGGTTCTGAGTGGTCTGGAGAAGGATGATCAGCTGATTATCCGTGGTTTTGAGACTCTGAGAGACGGTTCAAAGGTTAAGATCCAAAGATAAGACGAAAGGATGAAGAAACTGGTTAGTTGGGCGGTCAGGAACCCGGTAACCGTCACCATGGCGGTGCTTGCTATCCTGCTGCTCGGAAAGATATCATATGACAGGCTGAGCGTGGAACTGCTTCCAAGCATGAACAGCCCCCGCCTGTTTGTTGAGATAGACGCCGGCGAGCGTCCGCCTGAAGAGATTGAGAAGCAGTTCGTTCGCAGCATGGAGTCTCAGATTGCCCGTCAGAGTGACGTGCGCAATGTGTCATCGGTAGTTAAGGTGGGTACTGCCAGGCTCACTGTGGAGTACGCATGGAGAAAGAATATGGATGAGGCGTTCCTGGACCTGGAGAAAGCCATGAGCAGTTTCAGTCAGGACAGCCGTATCACGGACCTGAGGATAAGCCAGAAGGATCCCACTACTGCGCCTATCATGATAATAGGTTTCTCCAACCCGGATATTACTGATATGGCCGAGCTGCGTAAGGTGGCTGACTCATACGTGTGCAACGAGCTGATGCGTGTTGAGGGTGTGGCCGATGTGTCACTGGCCGGTGACGAGTTCACCAACCTTGTCATAGAGGCTGATCCGTACAAGCTGCAGGCATTCGGCATTACCGTTGAGAATATATCGTCACGTATCCAGGAGAACAACCAGAGGGTATCTGGCGGAAGGATAACAGAGCAGGGCGCACAGTATCTGGTGACCGGCTCCAACACCCTGACGGATGAGATTGCGTTCGGTAATATTATTGTAGGATACAAGAATACCGAGGCTGCACAGCAGGGCGCGCGTCTGGGCGAGTTTGAATCGGCCAGCATGGCACCTATCTACCTGCGTGACGTAGCAAAGATACACTTTGAGAACCGTGAGCCGGAGAATATAGTAAGGGTAAACGGCAAGCGCAGCATAGGCATATCCGTATTCAAGGAGATGGATTACAATACCGTGAAGGCGGTAGAGGGAATCAAGTCAAGCCTTGGAAAGATACAGAAGTCACTGCCAGGATATGATTTCAGGATAATCAGTGACCAGGCTACTTTCATAAACAGCTCAATCGGTGAGGTCAAGAACAGCGCCCTGCTGGGTGTGCTGCTGGCTGTGATCGTGCTGTTCGTGTTCCTGCGCAGGGTAGGAACCACCCTTATCGTGGCCGTTTCGATTCCTGTATCCATAATAGCCACTTTCAACCTGATGTTCTTCAGCGGACTCACCATAAACATCCTTACCCTGGGAGGTCTGGCTCTTGGAGCAGGTATGCTGGTGGATAATGCCATTGTGGTCATAGAGAGCATATTCAGGAACCAGGAACGTGGTCTGTCGGTGCGTGACGCGGCTATCACAGGTACATCCGAGGTAGGTGGTGCCGTATCGGCATCAACACTTACCACAATCGTGGTGTTCCTGCCTATAGTATACCTGCATGGCGCTACCGGTGAACTGTTCAAGGATGAGGCCTGGACCGTGACATTCTCACTTCTGTCATCACTGTTTGTGGCAATCCTGGTAATTCCTACACTCTATGAGCGTATATTCAGCCGTAAGAAGGTGGCTCCGCTCCAGAATTTCAGTTCTGTGAACATCAAGGGCTATGCAGCATTCCTAAAGAGACTTGTGGAGAAACGCTGGTGGGTTATCCTGGGCTCCCTTATCCTGGTAGGCGTGACAATTCTGCTACTCCCGCATGTGGGTACCGAGTTCATGCCCAAGACCGATGCAAATACCATCAACGTGAAGATACGTATGGCCGAGGGAACAAGCCTGGACCGTACATCATCTACGCTTGAGAATCTGGAGAATCTGGTGTTTGACCTGACTGAGGATCCCGAGTGTGTGATTTATACTCATGTGGGCCCGGGCGCATCGGCACAGAACATGGATTTTGAGGGCGAGAATACCGCCACAATGAAGATCCAGCTCTCCAAGGCATCTGCCGTTACACCGGATTATCTGACAGAGGTCCTGGCATCTTATATAAACGGTGTGGAGGGTATGGAACTCTCATTCACCCAGGATGACAACTCGCTGGGCTCAATGATGGGAACTGAGGATGCCCCGCTGGTAGTTGAGATAAAGGGTGAGGAACTGGATCTGCTGGCTGCACTTACCGATCAGGTAAAAGCCGCTGTCGATTCAATTGACTGCCTCTATAATGTGGAGAGTTCGCTGGCAGGCGGTGCACCGGAGATCATCATAACCGTTGACCGTGCCCTGGCCGGTATGAACAACATAAACGTATCAACCATTATCACCCAGATTCAGCAGCATCTGGATGGCCGTTCAGCCGGACAGATGGATTACAAGGGCGATATGAGAGATATCAGCATCAAGGTTCCGGGTGTGTCTCTGGCTGACCTGAGCACCATGGTCATAACATCGGGCCAGAAAGATTTCCGTCTGATAGAGCTTGCTCAGATAAGTGAGAGCACCGCGCCTAAGGAGATATCCCGCCTGAACCAGAACCGTGTGACACGTGTTACGGCCGATATAGATGAGTCCGTATCACTTGACAAGGCCGCTCAGCGTGTGAGAGAAGCTGTTCGCGGTATTGAACTGCCCCAGAACTACTCCATAACCGTGACAGGTGAGGAGGAGCGCCGTGCAGAGTCCATGAGCAGCCTGCTGCTGGCTCTGGTGCTGTCAATCGTGCTGGTTTACATGGTTATGGCATCACAGTTTGAGTCACTGCTGCATCCGTTCACCATCCTGCTTACCATTCCGCTGGCATTGGTGGGTGCGGTGCTGCTGTTCCTCATAACAGGTATCACGGTGAATATCATGGGTATCATAGGTATGGTTATGCTGGCCGGTATAGCGGTAAACAACTCAATCATACTTGTGGACCGCATAGGACAGCTCAAGGAGTCCGGTCTGAGCCTGACCGACGCTATTGCAGAGGCAGGACAGCAGCGTATCCGTCCTATCCTTATGACCAGCCTTACCACTATCCTGGCACTTGTGCCTATGGCATTGGGACTGGGCGACGGTGCATCGTTGAGCTCACCTATGGCCATAGCCGTGATAGGCGGTCTGGTCACTTCAACACTGCTCAGTCTTGTTGTGATACCGTGTGTTTATTATGTATTTGAGAGCGCCAAAATAAGAATTACGGGAAGATGAAGTTTAGGTCTTTCATTGACAGAAGAGTAACTATCTGCATGCTTCTGGTGGCGCTCACGCTGCTGGGATACTTCTCGTACAAGCAGTTGCCGGTTGAGCTGCTGCCAAATACGGAACTGCCCCAGCTCTATGTGACTGCCTCATCCAGGAGTGACCTCACTCCGTCTTATATGGAGCAGCAGGTGGTGATTCCGCTTGAGGGAGCCATAAGTGCCGTAGGTGGCGTTGAGAATATGGAATCAACGGTATCGGGCAGACAAGGCTCCATAAGGGTTGATTTCAAGAGAGGTACCAATCTTAAGATGACCACCGTGAAACTGCAGGAGAAAATCAGTTCCATAAAGTCTGATTTCCCCACAGACGTCACGGTGAATGTACAGCAGGCCAACCTTAACGGCATAAGCAACCAGTTTATGTCACTGCAGGTGCGCGGATCGGGCGGTGTGGACCGTCTGAGAGCCATCGTGGACAAGGATGTGGTACCTCGTCTGGAGAGTATAGACGGTATAGCCGGCGTTACGGTTTATGGAGGTCGTGTCAAGTCCATTGAGATACGCTCCAACCCCGAGGCGATGCAGGCACTGCACATATCCAACTCACAGATAAGCCAGGCCCTGAGCCAGTATAACCAGGAGCGTACTTTCCTGGGCTTTATCAGTGAGCCTGACCGTAAGTACTACGTGCAGCTTGACGCCAATTATGATGACGTGTCACAGGTGGAGAATCTGGTGGTTGCCAACGGACCTGTATACCTTAAGAACGTGGCTACGGTATTCTTTGACTATAAGGAGGAGACTACCATAAGCCGTGTGAACGGTATGGATGCCATATCGGTCTCTCTGGTCAACGGAGCAGGGGAGAACCTCCTGGATCTCTCCAAGAGAGCCCTTAAACGTATCGATGAGGTGAACCGTGAGGTGGCCAGTCAGGATATGCAGCTTGTGGTGCAGTCAAATTCGGCCGACCAGATAAGCAACAATATATCACAGATTGTTCGGCTGGCTCTGATAGGCGGCTTGCTGGCAGTCCTGGTGCTGTGGTTCTTCCTGCGCAACCTGAGCCTTGTGTTCTTTATCGCGCTCTCCATACCGGTGTCGGTATTATCGGCATTCAACATATTCTATGCGGCCGATATCTCCATAAACACCCTTACCCTGATAGGTATGGCACTGGCTATAGGTATGTTGCTGGACAGCAGTATAGTTGTGCTGGAGAATATATACCGTCTGGCATCCATGGGAATGCCGCCGCGTATGGCGGCCCTGCAGGGTGTCAAGGAGGTTCGTAAGGCGCTTATAGCATCTACGCTCACCACCATAACGGTGTTCCTGCCGTTCGTATTCTCGGATGAGCCTATGATCAAGCTGCTGGGCCGTAACATAGGATTCTCAATCATATCCACGCTGCTGTTCTCACTGCTGGTGGCCGTAACGTTCATACCTATGGCTACCGCGGCGATGATGGAACGCGGCGGAGGCGGCAACAGCGTGTTCTTCCGTAAGATGTCCATCCATGACCGTCCGCTGCAGATGTATTCAACTCTGCTCAAGACCAGTCTACGCAAGCCCGGACCTACGGTAGGTACAGCGGTGGCAGTCCTGGTGATAGCCTTCATATTCGCATTGTCGCGTAATACAGGCCAGAACCGTCAGATTGACAGCGATCGTATCAATATCAACATCACCATGCCCAGCGGCAGCGTGATTGATGATACCGATGAGGCTACTGCCACGCTTGAGGCCCGTCTGGACAGCCTGCCTCAGAAGAAGGATGTGATAAGCCGTATCCAGGAGGATCAGGCATCCATTACCGTGACCCTGCAGGAAGGTTATAACAGGAAGGGTGGCGTGACCATCAGCCAGCTGGTTGAGCAGTTGAGTGATGAGCTTACGCTGGATGGCGATATAGATGTACGTGTAACCCCGGGCTATGACCGTGGAAACCAGAGCGCATCGGGACTGAGTTCTCTGACACGTTTCATGAGCGTGCTGGGTGTGGGTGACAACACGGAGAGAATCGTGGTCAAGGGCTCAGATACCGAGACCATGCGTATAGTTTCCAACAACCTCAGGTACTATCTGGAACAGTTGGAGTTTGTGCGTGACGTGAGAGTTGACAACCCCGGCGGACGCCGTGAGGTACAGCTCACGTTTGATCCCGTGACACTGGCATCATACAACATCACCAACCAGGCAATCACACAGGCACTGGGCTCGCTGAACCGTTCTACCAGCACAGGTGCCAGCTTCAAGGTTGGAACCGATGAGTATGACATAGTCATAATGGATGACCTGACCGAGGAAGAGGAGGAGATGGGCCGCTGGGAGAAGACCATGGATGATCTGCGCCGTGTCATCGTGACCGATGCCAACGGCGGCACCCATGAGCTGCAGCAGCTGGCAAGCATCCGCCTTAGCCGTGGTCCGTCGGAGGTTAGGCGTGTAAACCGTGACCGCCGCGTGAACGTGACCTATGCCATCTCACAGAGTGAGGAGCTGCCTAAGGATGTCCTTGATGATTATCATGACCAGATAGATGAACTGATTGCCAATTACAACCTGCCCTCAGGACTGGCTCTTGAGGTTCAGCGCGGCGATGACTCCACCAGTGAGTTCAAGTTCCTGATTCTGGCATCGATCATACTGATATTCATGATATTGGCATCGGCCTTTGAGTCACTAACAACACCTCTGGTATTGCTGTTCTCCATACCGTTGGCTGCCATCGGATCCCTGCTGGCGCTGCTGCTGTCAGGAAACAGCCTGATGAATGCCAACACCCTGACAGGATTCCTTATCCTTCTGGGTATCGTGGTCAACAACGGTATCATACTGATTGACTACTCGTCCACACTGCGTCGCCGCGGTTACGGACGTATGCGTGCAATCATGACCAGCGGTTATTCACGACTCAGGCCTATCTGCATCACGACCATTACGACCATCGTCACGCTTATACCTATGGCGATGGGTGATGACGAGTATGCCGGTGCCATTGGCGCGCCGTTTGCGCTGACCGTCATAGGCGGACTTACGTTCTCGGCCATACTTACCCTGTTGCTCATACCTACGCTCTACATATCATTTGAGAATATGAGGGCATGGTACAGAAAGCTGGGCCGATATACCCATATCCTGCATGCCATACTGTTCGGTGTGGGACTGCTTGTGATATTTACCAGCGTCAGGGGTATATTCATGATACTGCTTTACATAATCATCCTGGCAATTGCCATCCCCGGAGTTACCTATTTCATAAAGAGTTCCGTTAGGATAGCACGCAAGGATATCGTAAAGCCCGACGAGCCTATCGTGATTGAGGTCCGCAACCTGGTCAAGGTGTATGACTGGTACACGCTGTTTACACGTCAGTGGCGCAGCGGACTGAACATACGCCGCAGATTGGGACTGGCCCGTACGTTCCATCACGCAAAGGATTTTGTAAGCCTTCTGTGGCAGGTGGTAGTGTTCGGATATACAGGATATCTGGCTGGATGGTATTTTGAGAAAGAGTTCTGGATACTGCTTATGACCATCATCACTCTGGCAGGTCTTAACAATATCCTCAAGGCTGTTCTTGAGTACATAGGTTACAAGTTCAAGAAGGGTGCACGTGTGGTATCTGTAATCAGGAAGATTCTCTACTGGCTGTTGCCCGTATGTGCAATAATATTCCTGAGCCACAAGATAGAGAGTAAGGGATTCCTGGTATTCATAGCAGTTGTCTGGATACTTGGACTCCTCATCCGTAAGACATCGGATTACCTCTATGAGAACAACATAAACGTGGAGCGTCTCAAGGGTGAGACTGCAGGTATGCGTCGTGCCTGGTTCGTGTTCGTAAAGAGCATCCCAATCATTGGCAAGCGCAAGAAGCCGTTCAGGGCCCTGCGTGGCGTATCGTTTGAGATTCACAGCGGTATGTTCGGCCTGCTTGGCCCCAACGGTGCCGGAAAATCCACGTTCATGCGTATTGTTACCGGTATCCTGCGCCAGAGTTACGGTACGGTATTCATCAACGGCATGGATACTCTCAAGTACAGGGAGGAGCTGCAGAGTCTGATTGGATTCCTGCCTCAGGAGTTCGGTATGTACGAGTCCATGAGTGCCTGGGATTTCCTGAACTATCAGGCTATCCTTAAGGGTATTACCGATGAGAAGACCCGTCTTGAACGACTTGAGTATGTACTCAAATCGGTACATATGTATGAGCAGCGTAACTCAGAGATCGGCTCATTCTCCGGTGGTATGAAACAGCGTATAGGTATTGCGCTTATCCTGCTTAACCTGCCACGAATCCTTGTGGTCGATGAGCCTACGGCCGGTCTGGATCCCCGCGAGCGTATCAGGTTCCGTAACCTGCTGGTTGAGCTGAGCCGTGACCGTATCGTGATATTCTCAACCCATATCATTGAGGATATAGCAAGCTCTTGCAACCAGGTTGTGGTTATTGAGAAGGGTACCCTCAAGTACTTTGGACTGCCCGGTGAGATGGTTAACCTGGCTAAGGATAAGGTTTGGCTGTTTGACATTGATGCTGCACATCTGGGTGACCTGGATGAGAAGCTGATTGCCAACCATATCCAGGACGGTGACAAGATCAAGGTTCGTTACATATCGCCCACGTGCCCGTGGCCGGGTGCCGAGCTTGCAGAACCCAACCTTGAGGATGCATATTTGTGCCTATTGAAAAATCTTTAAAGAAGTTGAACAATGTCAGCATTAGATACAGTTAAAGCATTTGGCAAAATGTGCGGTTACAACATGAGGATCATATTCTCAGGCAAGTTCATCTGGTTTCTGCTGGTGGGCCTGGCCCTGTTTTTCTTCCTTATGTTTACCGCCGCATCGGCAGGTACGGAGTTGAGTCACGGCATGGTCTACAGCCAGCTTACCATTCCTGGCCTGCTGCTGGTTTTCTATCCGGCCTGTTTCGGAATCCAGAATGATGCCGATCACCGCATATTGGAACTCCTGTTCGGAATACCCAACTATATGTATAAGGTATGGTTGTTCCGACTGGTTATGATATATGTTGAGGTCTACCTGATTCTGGTGGTTTACGCATTCCTGGCCAGGATTCTGCTCTATCCCGTTCAGCCGTTCTCAATGGCTGCTCAGCTCATGATCCCGGTAATGCTGTTCGGTAACCTGGCGTTCCTGTACTCCACGCTTATCCGTAACGGAAACGCCGCTGCCGTACTCTCAGTGCTTACGGTTATCCTGGCACTGATTCTGGGAAACGTGCAGCTGGTGCAGAACAGGGTATGGGATGTCACCATCAACCCGTATGAGGAGCCGGAGAACATCAACGCCGCCATCTGGAGCCTAACCCTACTCAAGAACCGCATCTTTATGGTGGTAGCCGGCATCATATTCCTGATGTCCGGTCTGCTGGGTTTGCAGAACCGCGGCAAGTTCCTGGGATAATATTTTTTGGATAATATTTGAGCTAATATTAACTTTGGCATATCAGTCACGTTTGTGGCTGATATGCTTTTTTGTGTATAACCAATTAAAATGAAGAGAATATGACTATCAGGGATTTACAGCCCAAGATCGTTTGGGATAACTTTTATGGGATTACGCGTCAGCCGCGTCCTTCAAAGCATGAGGAGAAGATCCGTGCATGGCTTTTGGATTGGGCTAAACAGCGTAATATTGAGGCTTTTGCCGATGAGACCGGAAACGTGATCATGCGCAAGCCTGCCACTCCGGGAATGGAGAACCTCAAGGGTGTGATTATGCAGGGCCATATGGATATGGTTCCGCAGAAGAATGCCGATGTAAAGCATGACTTTGAGAACGACCCCATAGAGACCTGGGTGGATGGTGATTGGCTCAAGGCTAAGGGAACCACTCTTGGCGCCGATAACGGTCTGGGCGTGGCTCTGGCACTCTCCGTCCTGGAGTCTGACGATATCAAGCACGGTCCGCTGGAGCTGCTTGCTACATATGATGAGGAGACCGGTATGACCGGTGCTCAGTCTCTCAAGCCGGGCGTACTTAAGGGTGAGATACTGCTTAACCTTGACTCTGAGACCGAGGGTGAGATCTATATAGGTTGTGCCGGAGGTCTGGATGCATCAATCAAGGGGCGCTACGAGCGTAAGCCCGAGCCCAAGGGCTGGCTCTGCTACAGCCTGGCCGTAAAGGGATTTCAGGGCGGTCACTCAGGAATGGATATCATACTGTGCCGTGCCAATGCCAACAAGGTGGGTGCGCGTGTTATGTATGCTCTGCTTACCAAGGCCGATGTCAAGCTGATAGATATGGAGGGCGGCACATTGCGCAACGCTATCCCGCGTGAGTGCTTTGCCACAGTGTATGTTGATCCCGCCAAGCTGGATATAGCCAAGAAGGTGGTGGCCGATGTCTTTGCAGAGGTCAAGGCCGAGTATGCCGCAACAGACCCCGCTTGCAACTACCTGTTTGAGCCTTATCAGTGCGCTCCGGGTGAGACCTGTGATCCCGATGAGTGCCTCTATGTTGAGGAAAACACTGCCTTGCGTTACGTTGAAGCCATTCTGGCCTGCCCTGATGGGGTGGAGCGTATGAGTGACCAGATGCCTGGCCTGGTGGAGACATCAAACAACATGGCAATGGTAAGGATATATAAAGGTGAGTTCTTTATAGGCAACCTGCTGCGCAGCTCTGTTGACTCTGCCAAGGAACTGCTGGCACTGCGCGTACGCAGCGTAGCCCATCTGGCAGGATGTGAACTGGAGATTTCCGGTGGGTACTCCGGCTGGGCTCCCAATGCTGCATCACCCATACTGAAGGTGATGAAGTCAGAGTACAAGAAGATGTTTGGCAGCGAGCCCAAGGTAATGGCTATACATGCCGGACTGGAGTGCGGCATCCTGAGCGGCGCCTATCCGCACTGGGATATGGTATCGTTCGGTCCTACACTGTTAAGCCCTCATTCACCCGATGAGCGCTGTTACATCCCGTCCGTACCAAAGATATGGGAATATCTTAAGGCGGTTCTTGCAGCAATACCTGCAAAATGAATATAGAAAACGGCTGACGGTTATCCGCCAGCCGTTTCTGTTCTTATT